>Ga0164318_10000718_pt1 | contig 26927 bp, 30 predicted proteins | sample GuaBasSedimGuay9_FD_113734 | JGI IMG/M metagenome (GOLD analysis project Ga0164318, IMG submission 113734) | Subseafloor sediment microbial communities from Guaymas Basin, Gulf of California, Mexico - Guay9, Core 4571-4, 0-3 cm | ecosystem: Environmental > Aquatic > Marine > Hydrothermal vents...
GATTACCGCTTTCCGGTGGTGCCCCGCGGGGCCGGGACCGGGACGACCGGCGGCGCCCTGCCGGTGCAGGGGGGGCTAGTCCTGGTTACTACCCGCCTCAACCGCATCCTGGAGATCGACGCCGATAATTTTGTGGCCGTGGTAGAGCCGGGAGTGATCACCGGGCACCTCAAAGCCGCGGTAGAAAAACACGGACTTTATTATCCCCCTGATCCCTCCAGCGCCAATTTTTGTACCATCGGCGGCAATATCGCCGAATGTGCCGGGGGACCGGTAGCCGTGCAATACGGGGTTACGCGGGATTATGTCTTGGGCCTCAGCGTGGTGTTGCCGACCGGGGAATTGATTGATACCGGGGTGCGGACGGCCAAAGGGGTCGTAGGTTATGATCTGACCCGGCTGTTGCTCGGCTCGGAAGGCACTCTGGGAGTAATCACCCGCATTATCTTACGCCTGGTAACCCGGCCCGCGGCCCGGCAGACCCTCCTGGCCGGATTCACCGACCTCAACGTGGCTACTCAGTTGGTAGGCCGGATTCTCAAGGCCCGTTTGACCCCTACCGCCCTGGAATTTATGGACCGCACTACGATGACCTGTGTTCGGGACCTGCTGCCCTTTACCCCCGACGACGCCATCCAGGCCTTGCTGTTGATTGAGGTCGATGGCCATCCCCACGATGTGCAGGAGCGCACCGGGCAGATAGAGACCTTTTGCCGCCAGACCGGCGCCATCCTGACGCTGGTAGCCAAGGATGCGACGGAAACCGAAAAACTCTGGCGCGCCCGCAAAGCCATCTCCCCGGCCTCGTTCCGACTCAAGCCCCACAAGTTGAGCGAGGACGTGGTCGTGCCCATCAGCCGGATTCCGACGCTAGTCACCCGCCTAGAACAGATCGCTCAGGAACTGGATTTGCCTATTCTCTGTTTTGGCCATGCCGGGGACGGCAATATTCATGTCAATATTATGCACGATGCTCAGGTGGAACGAGAGCTTGACGCGGCGCGCGGCGCAGTACGGCGGATCTTTCAAATAGTCCGAGAATTGGAGGGCACCCTGTCCGGGGAGCATGGTATCGGCATCACGAAATCGCCCTATTTAGGGATGGAGTTATCCGAAGCCGCGATTGCCCTCAGTCAACGGCTAAAACAAGCCTTTGACCCCCATAACATCATGAATCCCGGTAAAATTTTCCAGCCGCCGCCGGGAACCGGGCTGGAACCGCCAGCATGAGCGAGACGCGGCCCTTAGCCGCGGCCCCGCCATCCTCCTGCATCCGTTGCGGGGCCTGCATGGAGGTCTGTCCCCTGTACCAGCGTCTGGGGCGCGAGCCCGTGGTGGCGCGGGGCAAACTCAGTCTGCTCCAGGCCCTGGAAGCCGGAGAACTGACGGCCAGCCGACATTTCCAGGAGATATTGCAATGTTGTTTGCTCTGTGGGGCCTGTACCGAAAAATGTGTGGCCCAGATTAAGATCCCGGAGCTCATCAAGCAGGGCCGGGCCCAGGTGCGGAACTTATCTGGCCCCCATTGGAGTCCAGCCCTGGCCCTGGTGCACCTGAGCCGGCAGACGCCCCATCTGATCCCGGCGCTGGCCGCCGCGGCGCCGTTAATCAATCGACTGCAAAAGGAGCTGGGAGCCGAGAGCGGCTGGTTTTATCGGCTGTGGCCGATGCTGGCCCGACCCCTGGGGCAGTTGCCGCCGCTCGCCCGGCAGCCTTTTTTGGCTACGGTCCCCAAGCTAATACCGGGACGCGGCCCTCTAAGAATCGCCTTTTTTGTAGGCTGCGGCGTAGAGACCTGGTTTCCGAACGCGGGACAGGCCTTTTTGCAGCTCTGCCAACGGCTGGAGATCGAGGTGGTGATTCCCTCCAAGCAGGGCTGCTGCGGCCTGCTGGCCGACAGCGCCGGAGAACAGCAAGTGGCGCGGGAACTAGCCGGCCGGGTGGTGGAACAATTTAGCCCTCTATCGGTCGATTATATTGTCAGCGTCTGCGGTTCTTGCACCTATCAACTGAAGCGACTGGGACAACTATTGCAGGATACGCCCCTGGCCGCGGCGGCGGCGCGGTTTGCCGCCCGGGTCCGAGAGGCCAGCGAATTCTTGGTGCACGATGCTGAACTATATCGCCCGTCTTTTTCTCGGCTCCCGTCCCCGCAGCGCATAATTTTTCATGATCCCTGCCACCTGCACCGGGGTCAGGGAATCTCTCAAGAACCGCGGCAACTTCTGCAAGCCGTGCCTGGGCTTGAGCTACTTGACTCTCCGGGTGGAAAAAATTGTTGCGGCCAGGGCGGACTGTTTGGCGTCTGTTATCCAGACCTATCGCAAACCATCGGTCGGGAGCTGATGCAATCCTATCAGCACGCCGGCCCCAACGCGGTGGTCACGGCCTGTAGCGGCTGCTTAATCCAGTTGGCCAGTCTGGCTCCGCCGCAGATGTCAGTATGTCATTTCCTGGAATTGCTGGCTAATTCTGCTTAACTAGTGAAGATTATTGGCATCCAGGTAATCAGAAATTATCGCCCTGGATTTTTATCTGTTGACAAGTTTTCGATTATTTAGTAGAAAAAAAACCACTGTAGAAAAAAATCACATGGTGTAAAATTCAGAAGGAGGTGCACATATGGCCTTAGTAGAACACAAAGGCAAAACCTTTGAGGTAGATGAAGATGGGTTCCTGCAAGATTTGGATGCCTGGGGGCCGGATTGGGTAGACTTTGTTAAAGAATCTGAGGGGATCACTGAACTTAACGACGACCACTGGAAAGTAATCAACATGCTCCAGGATTACTTCAAGAAGAATGGTATCGCCCCCATGGTGCGAATCCTTTCCAAGGTCACCGGCTTCAAGCTGAAATATATTTACGAACTCTTTCCCTCGGGACCAGGCAAAGGAGCCTGTAAAATGGCTGGCCTGCCCAAACCCACAGGTTGCGTCTAACGCGGATTCGACGGCGCTGTTGGCTCTGCCCCGGGAAGACCGGTCCCAGCAAACCCATCCGGCTGCCAGTGAGTTTTTTTGAAGCAGATACCGGCATTGTCGGTGCCGGATTCTGCTTCAAAAACCCGGTTATCCTTAAAACGAGGTCAGGTGTCTACCGCGAAATTTCCTACCTAAATAAAAAATTGACAATTTACCCCCTGGTAAGTTAAGATACAAACAATATCAGTACGTCTTGAAAAGACGCTACGGTGGAGGCAAATTGAGTTAACCTTGAGAGCGGGACGAAGGTAAAGCACCCAGAGACAACTTGACGGCTAAGTAATTCATTCAAGGCAATTCGAAAAACTGAAGCAAGGCAGTCTGACCGTGGTGTGGAAGTTGTTCTAGGGTAATTCTAAAATCATTAAAACTTTTGCGTTTATGGTTTAGTCGTCACCAAGGCCGGAGTTTTGACAATCTGCTGCCCGCTGAGGTGCAGGTATGTTTCAACTAAGGGGGTAATATGGCCTTGCCAATAAAAAAAGTACTATTCATTGAACCAAGGGCGCCGCGGGCGCATATTTTTAGCCGGGTAGTCATTCCTCGGTTAGGGTGTGTGTTATTAGCGACTATTTTAAGACAGCAAGGACTGGAAGTTAAGGTCATTATTGAGGAAGTTGCAAGTCCGGATTTGGATCGTCTGGATTTCCGGCCTGATTTAGTTTGTATCTCATCGATCACTTCCACTATACCGCGAGCTTTTTTGCTGGCCGATTACTATCGCCAACAGGGTATCCCGGTAGTTATGGGCGGCCCCCACTCTTCCTTTTTGCCCACTGAGAGCCTGGAACATTGCGATTACGTGGTTAGCGGGGAAGGCGATGAGGCCTTACCGGAACTGATCTCCGCCCTTAATGAAAGTAGCGGCTTTGAGTCGATTGCCAATCTGAATTTCCGTCAAGGAGAAACTCTGCAAAGCAACCCTCGCCGTCCTTATATTGAAGACCTGGATATCTTGCCAATTCCTGATTATTCAGTGATTCATGGCTGGCGGCCCGGCAAAGAACACTATGCCTCCATTGCCACCTCCCGGGGCTGCCCCTTTAACTGCCGCTTCTGTTCGGTAATCCAGATGTTTGGGCGGCGGTTCCGCTATAACTCGGTAGACCGGATTATCGAGGAAATCCAAAAAAATGCCCTGGAGGCCCGGCATCTGTTCTTCTGCGATGACAATTTTACGGTTAACCGCGAGCGCATTAAGAGTCTGCTGGAGCGTATGCTGTCCCTGGGCATCAAGGTGGAATGGAGTGCCCAGGTCCGGGTCGAAGCGGCCCGAGACCCGGAACTGCTGGCACTGATGGCTCAGGCCGGGTGCTACATTGTATTTATCGGTCTGGAATCGATTAATCCGGCCACCCTTAAGGCGTATAATAAATCACAGACCGTGGAAGATATCCGGGAGAGTGTCATCAATTTCCACCAGGCCGGGATCAAAGTCCACGGCATGTTTGTGTTCGGCTCCGAAGCGGATAATCCTCAGGTCATCCAGGATACGGTGAAATTTTCCCGCCGCTTAGATCTGGATTCCTTGCAATATCTGATCCTGACCCCCTTGCCGGGCACTCCCGTCTATGATGAGTTGGAGGCTCAGAATCGCATCATCTGCCGGGACTGGAGCCGCTACGACGCGCATCATGCCGTATTTCTGCCCCGTCAAATGACCCCTTATGAACTGCAATGGGAAACCTTCAAGGCCATGCAGCGCTTCTATAGTTGGCCTTCGGTGATGAAGCGTTTATTCAAAGGGGATTTCTTCATGGCGCTGCTGAAGGCCCACGGCCGCCTACATCTGAAACGGGCCTTTTATGAAAAGCGGGGATATTTTCAACTCCTCAAGGATCAAACGTTTAGCCGCGCTCAGCAATGGCGCGCTTATCTGCCCCGCCACCGCCGCATCCGCCGGATCGGCATCCCGGAAGATATCTGGCAACTGTCGGCCTGGGAGAGTGGCCCCCGTGAATTTCTGATGCGGTTCCTGGAACGCCTGGGAGTGGAAATTGTCAGAGAAGGCCAACCCAATCTGCCCGATTTAGACAGCCAAACCGAGAACGGCCAGTTCGCGGCTCTATTAGCGGAAATCAATAATCTCCAGGAAAAAGTTGACCTGATCTTATTACCGGTCTGGCAGGGGTGGGAGAACGTCCGTCAGAAGGCCATGAATTGGCAGCAAGACCTGGGCGAACGCCTTACCTCCTTTCGCCGGACCGTGACTCTCGACTTTGATCGGGATTCTTTTTACAACGTCTGTATGCAATTGGGCGTGTTTTTTAAGGCGCGGCCTCGCTTTATCCGGCGCATCTATTTTCAGACCCTGGGGGAAATCGGCGTCCAGGTCTGAGTAGTTTCCCCAAGGTTATCTCGACTAGGGCACAGCAGCAAGCGGCTGTGCCTTATTTTTTGGGTGGTTTGATAAAGGTTTTATACAAAGTTTTCATTCAAATGCACCAAATTCAGCGTTTACCACATTGATTCAATTAAGCATTTCAACAGAAAACCGAAAACCGAAAACTAAAAACTAAAAACTGTATTAACGGGCGGTGGGTTAACCGATGATAAAATTATATATGGGTACGATAATCGGGTCAAAGTACGGGCTGAATAATTTTAACTCATAATACCGGTCCAACAGTAAGATGCCGATCAAGACATAAGGGCCGGCCATCTCAAAGACCTTCTTGATCCCCTCAAACCTTCCGGTCAGCAACTCCGAAATGATATACGAGGCGGCCAGCGGCGGCAGCGGCAGCAGGTTATAGACCGCCACGGTGATATTGACGGCGATGATCCCCAGGAATAACCGCGGATCTATATCGATAATACTAAAAAGCATGATAAAACTAGCCGCAATGCCCGCTAGGGAGATATTGGCAACCGGCCCGGCAAATCGGGAAATAACCGTATATAACCGGGGATATTCGAACTTACGGGGATCTATGTCCATCTGGCGGGGCCAGCCGAAACCAGCGACCAAAAAGGCTAGGGTGCCCAAAAAGTCCATATGGAAGAGGAAAAAAAAATGCCTGCGATCTTTGGCGCCTTCCCGCTGATCACCTAAAATTGCCGCCATAAAGGCCTGGGCCTCGGCATTAATGGTTACAGCAAACAATATTCCGAGGACAAAGGAGATCAGATCTTCGACCACAAAATTTGATAAGTTAAAAATATAAGGTACCGGAAACGGACTATCCATTACTCCCACCCGTCAGTTTGATCAGTACTTGCTCCGCTCCAAAAAAACCGAAGGTAGGAGGGCAGCTCCTCCTACCTTCGGTTGCAGGCAGTTATAAAAATCATGTTTTAGGCTACTCTACTGCTCCCGAGATCAGAAAACTGGAACCCGGAAGCAAGTAGAAAAAACTGGTCAATTACTCGTGGGCCGCCATCGGCCGCTTGGTAAGGCGGGCGACAATAACGGCGATGACCAGAACGATCGCTGACAAGATAAAGGCCCAAGTCAGACTGCCCGTAATGTCCTCGATGGTGCCGCCCAGTCTGGTCATAAAGAAGCCGAGACCCCAGCCTAGGAACACCAGACCGTAATTCATACCGAGGTTTTTGGGGCCATAGAAGTCGGCGGTATAAGAAGGCATCAGCGACAGACCGCCACCGTACTGCCAATAGGCGATGCCCACCGCCAGAAATAATAGGAACAGATTACCCGAGGCAATGACCCACGGCAGCACCAGCAGACAAACCGCCGACACCAGGCAGTTAATTGTATATGCATTATCTCGGCCCAGGATGTCGGAGTACTTGCCAGTGCCAATCCGACCGGCAGCGTTTACCAGACCACCATAGGAGGCCAAAATCCAGGCATTAGCCACCAGGAAGGGGGAGCCCGCGGCCGCCTTCTTCAAGATGGTAGCGGCATTGGCGATGATCAGCAGACCTGATTGGGTGGTGCCAATGAACAGGAAGATCAAGGCATAAAATTGCCAAGTCTTTACCATCTCTGAAGGTGACCAATCAATAATAGTGAGGGCCGGCTTGGCAGGCCCACCTGGGGCCACTGGCGCAGCTGGAGGCACATAACCTGGTTCCGGCCAAGCCAGCATGAGGCCAGCAACGATGGTGACCAGGCCGAACCACAGTCCCAACCAGACGAAGCTCCCGGTCAGACCGGTGCTATTAATCAGAGCCCGGGCTAATGGGGCAATATACAAGGCCGCGCCACCGTAGCCGCTGACCACCAGTCCGGCCACTAAACCGCGCTGATGCGGGCCGAACCATTTCAAGGCCGCCGGCGTCGGCGCCGCATAGCCGATGCCCATGCCGATACCGCCAAAAATCCCGAAGCCAATGATCAGGCCGGCGTAGCTCTTTGATAAACCAGCGATAATACAGCCCAGGGCCAGGAATAAGCCGCCGGTGATAGCGCCCACTTTAGGCCCTAATTTATCCTGAATCCGACCGCCGGGAATCATTAATAAGGCAAAAATAATGACACAAAGAGAAAATGGTGTGGCCGCCTGGGCGTTGGTGATATATTCCCACCCGGGGTGCCCAGGAATGGGTTGTCCCGCCAAATCGACACTAACCAGAGTCTTTTTCCACACGCTCCAGGCATATAACACACCCAAACATAGGTTAATGGCCGTACCGGAAAACACTACGCGCCATGCTTTTCCTGGAACTTTTCCTACCGGAGCTGTCATATAATCCTCCTCTACTGGTTAAGAAAAAGATGAAACCCCTCTGCCCAAAAAATTAAAATAATAACAATATAGTACGCTTGCCCCTTGAGATAACCGGTACAATCATGACACCTCCTTTCCAGGGGACCTGATAGCCTTAAAAATTCAAGGTTTGCAAAATTATTGCCAGTAACCGGGAGGGATGGATTAAAAGTATAATGTCAATTTATATTAAGTGACAATAGCTTGGAATTTTGAGCCTCAACTGCCAAAGGGATTAGCTCTCCGGTTCAGCAAAATTGGAGGACATTTTCCCCTTGTCATGGGGTAATTTACCCCGCCAATCATATAAAACTTTGCTTGCCGCAGATTGACGTGAAAAACCGAACAAAGCTCGACTACCGCTCCGCCAAGGACCATTTATATTTCCGACCAGACCTGACGCATCGCCGCCCGCGTGGTTTCTAGATCTTCCGGGCTATGGGCCAAAGAGATAAACCAGGCCTCAAATTGGGAAGGCGGCAGATAAATGCCGTGCGCCAACATCCCCTGGAAAAACCGCTGGAAGCTGGCCAGATCGCTGGATTGGGCGTCAACTAAATTCCTAACCGGGCGGCTGCTAAAAAATAAGGTGAGCATCGAGCCAACCCGATTTATCCACAACGGTACCCCGGCCTGAGCCGCCAGTTGCTTGATCTCGATCTCCAACACCCGGCCCTTGTCCTCCAGGGCCTGATAAACTCCGGGTTGCTGGAGTAGTTTCAAGGTGGCCAGTCCGGCGGCCACCGCCAGCGGGTTGCCCGACAGGGTTCCGGCCTGGTAAATCGGCCCACTGGGAGCCATCTGGGACATGATTTCCCGGCGGCCGCCATAGGCCCCGACCGGCAGACCGCCGCCGATGATCTTGCCCAGGCAGGTCAGGTCGGGGGTCACGCCGTAGCGCCCCTGCGCCCCTTCCCAGGCTACCCGGAAGCCGGTAATGACCTCATCAAAGATCAGAACAATGTCGTGCTCATCGCAGAGTCGGCGCAATCCTGGTAAAAAACCCGGCTCCGGAGCCACCACCCCCATATTCCCGGCCACCGGTTCGACAATCAGCGCGGCAATCTCACCCAGATTTTGGGAAATCGCCTGGTGCACCGCGTCCAAGTCATTATAAGGCACGGAAATGGTCAAGCCGGCGATAGCCGCGGGAATTCCAGGGCTGCCGGGAATACCCTGGGTCAGGATGCCGCTACCGGCCTGCACCAGCAAGGTATCGGCGTGGCCGTGATAACCGCCATCGAACTTGATGATCTTGGCACGGCCGGTGTAACCCCGGGCCAGACGCAGGGCGCTCATCGCCGCCTCGGTCCCGGAACTGACCAGCCGCACCATTTCCAGACCGGGCACGGCCTCAATCAACAGCCGGGCCAAATCCACCTCTCCGGGGGTCGGCGCCCCAAAACTGGTACCCTGCCCTGCGGCCTGTTGCACCGCGGCCACTACCTCAGGATGGGCATGGCCCAGGATCATTGGCCCCCAAGAGCCGACAAAATCCAGATAGGCCTGCTCGTCAACATCATAAATGGTCGCCCCTTGGGCGCGGGCAATGAAGGGCGGGGTCAGGCCGACCGACTGCCAGGCCCGCACCGGACTATTGACCCCTCCCGGAATCAGTTGCTGGGCCTGGTGAAATAACTGTTGCGAACGTTGATTCAACATGGTTGCTTGACCGATGATATTCATATTGGGTTTACGTCATTGGTATCAGCCGGGGGCAACTCGCCAGTATTTTCGGCATGATCCCGAAAATAGCGCATCGTCGTCTTTTTTAATTCCACGTCGCTGAAGAGTAATTCGTAGTCTTTAATACCGGTTAGCTCTGCCATGCGCTGCGCCATCTGTTGGCATTCCGACTGGGTGCGGGCATGAAGCATAGTGAACAGGTTATAGGGCCAATTGCCGGTGATCTGCCGTTCATAACAATGGGTGACCTCCCGAAAGCCGGCCAGCATTTGGCCTACGCGGTTAATATCCTGAGGAGGCACGGCCCAGGCCACCATGGCATTGGCATCAAAACCGGAAATCCGATGCCGAATGGTGGCTCCGAAGCGGCGAATATAACCTCTGGCCATCAGGTCGCGAATTGCCGCCAGTAATTCGGTTTCGCTTAAACCCAGACTTGCCGCCAGAGGCAAAAAGGGCTGAGCCCTAACTTCCAGGTCGATTTGCAGGGCGCGGATAATCCGTTTTTCGGATGCGGTCAACATATAGGGTTGTTAAGGGAATCCAGATGCTGATCAAACCGGGCTTTGCGAGCCGCTAACAAGGCAGTCAGCTCCTGTTCCAGTTCTTCAAAGGCCTGCAGCAATTTCTGGCTTAGGGGGGTAAGGTTCAATCTCTGCCCCCGGCCTCGTCCCGCCACCTTTTCCACCAGTTTTAGACCCAAACGGTCCTCAGATGACTTCAACCGGCCCCAGGCCGCGCGGTAGGACATCCCCAAATGTCGGGCAGTTTCCGCCAGGGAACCATACTCCTGGATACCCTTTAATAATTCCAGGCGTCCCCGGCCAAAAACTACCTTGCCCTCTCGCTCCAGCCAGACCTTGCAATGTATTTCCAGTCCTTCCATGGCGCTGCACTTTTGCTGGCAAATTTAACCGTCCTGGTCAGTAGAGTAAAGGTTTCCGGTTTGATAGTCAAGTTCTTTGCTTCAGGCGCGCTGACGTTGATAATATCGGAATATTTTTTAAATAAGCCCCGTCCACGTGGGGCTAATTTAAGCTTGACCTAATAAGGCGAATTTGCTACAGGTATGACCATACACTTAATCAATGTCGCTTTAGTCCATAAATTATCAGACCGGAGAGTTTTTAAGCTGATGCCTCATGGTAACCAAGGCGGGCTGTTTAGGGTCACAATTATATGGTTAGGTTTGCTCTTGGCGCTGCCGGTCCAGACCTTGGAGGCCAAACAGAGTATTCCGCAATGTATCCGGGTATGCAAAAAAGGAGTGATCTATTATTATTTCTCCACCCGGGGCGTTGATGCTAACCCCAATTATGCCGCTCCCCCGGTGCGCCTCCGGGGGCCCAGGTCCCGCACCCAGACCCAACGCTTGTCCCGCCCGGAACTGGAGCGGCTAATTAAAGAAGCCAGTCATAAGAATAAATTGCCGCCATCCTTAATCAAAGCGGTAATTCGGGTCGAATCCAATTTCAACCCGGAGGCCACCTCTCCCAAAGGGGCCATGGGGATGATGCAACTGATGCCGGACACCGCCTCCGATCTACAGGTGGGCGATCCTTATGACAGCCGGGAGAATATTCACGCCGGCAGCCGCTACTTGCGGATGTTATTAGATAAATTTAACTTCCATCTCCCCCTGGCGCTAGCCGCCTACAATGCCGGTCCGGAAAGGGTGAAAAAGCACCAACGAGTCCCTCCAATTAGGGAAACTCAGGCCTTTGTTCGGAATGTTTGTGTCAATTTCTTAAAATATGATGAGGAAAAACCAAAGTAGTCCTGATCTACCCGCGGCAGTTGCCAAAGGCCAGGCAAAAAATCGATTCCCCGTGCGAGCTGATCGCTTGAAGTGGCGGCCAGAGCAGAGGTTTAATTTTTCGGTTGCGGAACGGCCCTGGGGAACACAGGAAACCCAGATCGAGGTCCATGCCAATGAGATCTTTGAGGCCATCAAAAATCATCCGGAGAATTTCCAGACCTACACCTTACTAAGTGGCACCCTCAAGGACCGCTTCAACCTGCCCTGTGAACCAGAACGGATTTATATCCCAGGCAACCATGACCGGCTATGTAACAAATATCCCAGTCTGAGGACCAAAGTCGCTGATTTTCTTGGCATCCACCATAATCCTACTCAGCCCTTGGCCCACTCCTATCAGAATGTTAATTACGGCGTCTTGGCCCGCTATCCAGAGCGACGCTAGATCATGTATGGCGGCAAGGCAGGCTTGGGAACAACCACTTTTTCGGCGGCCACGGCCTATTATCTGGCCCAGCAGGGCTATAAACTCTTAGTGTTTTCGGTCGATCCCTAGGCCTCCTTAAGCGATATCTTCGAGCGTGAGATCTTTGGCCAGGGTAATGTAGAGATCATGCCCAATCTGTTCGCCTGTGAGGTGGATGCCGACCGGCATATCGAGGCCTATCAGCAGGAAATCCGCGAAAAAATTCTGGCCATGTCCGGAATCGATAAAATTCCCGAGGAGATCGAGAGCTATAGCCGGGCCTCGGCCGCGGAACCGGCCATGGAAGAAAGTGCCATCTTCGACGCGGTCGTAGATATCGTGGTCCAGGGCGGATTCGATTATTATATCTATGATCTGGTGCCCTTGGGACATGCCCTGTACTATCTTAGCATGGCCTCCATTTACGATGCCTGGCTCACCAAGATCACTGGTTTACGGGAGCAGATGCGGGAGTACGACGAGGTCATCGCTACCATGAAGCGGGATCAGGCCAGTGAAGAAGATCAGATCTACCAGGAACTGGTCTATATCAAAGACCGGATCGGCACCAAGGCCGAGGATTTCGTCGAATCGGCCACCATGAATCCGGCCTTTGAGGAGTCGGCGATGTTTGAAAACATGATCAACATCATCTTTGCCGATCAATTCGATCAGGCCTCCGTCTTGATGAGACGATGGCAACAGGACCTTTAACATGAAAAATATGCAAAACCAAATTTTGATCGAACAGATCAGCCGCTGGCTCCAGGATCAGATTAACAAAGCCGGAGCCCAGGGTGCTCTCTGCGGACTGAGCGGCGGCATCGATTCCGCGGTGGTCGCGGCTCTGGCTTGCCGGGCCCTGGGTCATAACTTTCTGGCCCTGATCATGCCCTGCCATAGCTTGATGCGGGACGTCGAGGATGCCCGACGGATTGCAGAACATTTGGGTTTGGCGCATGAAACGGTAGAACTGACTCCAATTTACGATCTTTTTAAGTCCATCCTGCCCTCCGGTCCTCCCATGGCCGAGGCCAACCTCAAGGTCCGCCTGCGTATGGTGACGCTGTATTATTATGCCGCGGCACGCCAGGCGCTGGTACTGGGCACCAGCAATAAAAGCGAGATTGCCGTGGGTTATTTTACCAAATATGGGGATGGGGCGGCGGACCTGTTGCCCCTGGCGGACTTGCTCAAGACCGAAGTCCGGGCCTTGGCTCAGGCTCTGAAGTTGCCCGCCTGGTTGCTTGACAAACCGCCGAGTGCGGGGTTATGGCCGGAGCAGACCGACGAAACCGAAATGGGCGTAACCTATGAGGAATTAGATCGCTTCCTGAATGAAAGCACTTATCACCTGCCGACGACGGTCAGTCCGGCGGCCCAGGAGCGCATCCTTACCATGATGCGGCTCTCGTCCCACAAGCGTCAACCCATTCCGAGATTCCGCAAAGATCAGGATGCCGTTGTCTAATCCGGTTTTCTGTTTCGGGTTTCGGTTTTCTGTTGACATGATTAGTCTAATCAATGCGTTAAGTGATGCGTTGGTTAAGTCTCCTTGAAAGAGTGGTATAACTGGCGCTCATCTTAAGGCCAGTCCCCTAATTTTCCCATTCTCTAGATCCCAAATCCAAACTATCAGGTTCTGAGCGGCTGGCCCGCCGACAAAAGTACTTGAAGTTTTTTATCAACTTGCTATAGTATAAAATTTTATAATGACTAACATATCCATGCGAAATAAATAGTAATTGCCTTGTTGAGGGTGTATAACTTTTATATAAGGTGGAACTGCAATCATGAAAGTACTGTGGGCGCCGTGGCGGATGGAATATATTCTGGGAGAGGACAAACCCCAGGAGTGCATCTTCTGTCCTCAGCCCGGCGAAGATTTAAAGTCTCGGCTGGTGCTGTTCAGTGGCCGCTATAGCCGGGTGATGATGAATAAATATCCATATATTAATGGCCATTTGCTGGTCTCCCCCTTGCGCCATGTGCCGGGACTTGATGACCTGAGCGAGGCCGAATTATTGGACCTGATGCTCAAGGTCCGACAATCCCTGGCCATTCTAAAGCAAGTAATGCGTCCCGATGGCTTCAATGTCGGGCTTAATTTAGGACAAGTGGCGGGAGCGGGGTTCGAAAGCCATTTACATTTTCATATTGTCCCTAGATGGTTGGGGGACACTAATTATATTCCGGTCTTTAGCGAAGTCCGGGTGATCCCCGAACATTTCCGTCAGACTTATGAAAAATTAGCCCCGCATTTCCAGGCCTTAAAGGACGGAGACTTATCATGCGGCACTTCAAGATAATCTTTGTCACGCTGTTGTTCATTGTCGCCATCGTATTTATCAAGCAGAATTTGGCTACCTTGGAATACGAAGTCAAGCTGCAGTTTAATGTTTATTTTTATACCTTTCAGAGCTTGCCGATTCCCCTCTGGTTGCTATTGTTGTTTACCGGTTTTATTGGGGCCTTGACGGTGAGCCTGTTTTTATTGTTCGAGTGGATCAGGCATCGTCAGACGATCCGGCAATTGAAACAGAACCTGGCGACTGTCACCAGTGAGCTTAAAAATATGCAGTCCAAGGCCTCCCCTTATGACCTAACCGTGGAACCAGTGCCTCCGGCCGGGAAAACCCAGACTGGCCCAGCCTGAAAGGTAAATTAACTGGATGACTCATAATCCTTGCTCGGGCTGATCTTGTTGATTGTTTATGCTGTTTTAGATAACCCTCATTAATAAGCGAAAAAATCCAGCTAATCATCCTCTTCGAATCACCGGGACTCACCAAGGACCATTCTGCTAAATTACCCCTTTTTTCTAACCTTGGTTCCAGGAGGAAAGTCATTTCTGACCGCCGTAAATTGCCGTCTGGGCCAGGATTAGATGCTCATCAGGGGCAAATCTAGCGACAATTGTTGAGGAAAACTTTATACTCAGTTAAAATATTAAAAATGTCCAGACTTCTGGGGTTTTTGCTCCAGGATCGGAAGAAAGGATTAATAATGCGTTGGGAACACCTACTGTGTAAGCAGCAAGACAGAACCTTCCCGGCTCGCTGTCCCTTTTGTGACCGGGAAATTGAGCGTCCCCAGGAGATCGAAGACGATCAATGGTATGAGTTCGAGGGCGGGCGCTGTCCCTGCGGCGCGGTCTTTGCCTTCGACCCCACCGCCCGTAATGGCGGAGCCGTCTTGCTGCAAGCCATGGTCTATGCCTGCAGCGGCGACTGGGATTGGGCTACCAGCATGGGGCGGGATGAGGACTACCTGGAAGCCCGCATCGAACACTATGACAGCCATACTCATCAAGTCGGAGCCGAAGGCGCGTTCGGGACTATATATTTTATCCGCTTGATTCCCAGGGCCTAAAACCAAATCCCCCAGAATAATCAAACCGCTCTTGGGGCGGTGGAGCATAGCTCATCCAAGCTCCCATTGCGTTGGCCGAGTTTTGATAAAGGCCAGCCGGAATTTATACTAAGTTTTCAGTCAAATGCACCGAATTCAGCGCTTACCACATTGATTAAATTAAGCATTTCAACAGAAAAGCGAAGACTAAAAACAGAAAACTGTATTAAACCTCGTTTAAGAAGATCATCATACCCCTACCGGGCTTAATTGCAGTTAAAGGACTAGCTGACGGCACAGGAAGGATTGGGTGCGCGGTTCTTGGGGATTATCTAACACTGTCCGAGTTGAGCCGGATTCAACTATCTGCCCCTGACACATGAAAATCAGCTCATCGGACAGGCGCTCCGCCTGACCCAGGTCATGGGTCACCAGCACGATGGTAATACCGTGTTGTTGATTGATAACTCTGATGAGTTCCTCGATCTCTAAGGTATTGCGCGGGTCGAGGCTGGCCGTGGGTTCGTCCAACAACAGAATTGACGGCGCAAACACCATGACCTGCGCCAGCGACACCTTCTGGGCTTCGCCGCCGGAGAGTGAATCGCTGGCACGTCGGGCCAGGTGGGCCAACCCAAAGGCGGACAGCATGGCCTGCACCTGCGGATCTATCAGACTCCGGGGCTGACCTCGGAACCGCAACCCGGCCCTGACGTTCTCCCAGACACTGGTCCGAAACAGCACCGGATGTTGATGAATAAAGCCGATCTGCCGCCGCAGGGCCAGACAATCGGGCCAGCGCGCCGTAGTATCAACGCCGTTCAGGAAGATTTGCCCCTGGTCTGGTTTTTCCAAGAGGCCCAGGAAGCGCAACAATGTAGTCTTGCCGGCGCCGTTGGGACCGACGATGGCATAGACCCGCCCCGCTTCAAAACGGCAATCGACCCGGTCCACTAGACGCACGCCATTGCGCCAGTGCGACACCTCTTGAGCAGATAGAACTATAGGTCTTGCCATTCTAACCCCTGCCGCCTTGCAGGATCTGGAGCAGCAAATTAATCAAAAAAGCCAAAGTAATCAAGACCACTCCCAGGGCGATGGCTAGTTCAAACCGCCCCTGGGAGGTAACCAGGACAATGGTAGTAGTCATCACCCGCGTATAACCGGCAATATTGCCGCCCACCATCATCACCGCCCCGACCTCGGCGTTGACTCGCCCAAATCCGGCGATCACTGCGGCCATCAGGGCAAAACGGGCTTCCCGCACCACTATCCAGGCGGCCTGGCGCTCGTTAGCCCCTAAAGAAATAGCCTTATCTCGAATTTTGGGATCCACACTGAGCAGGGCGCTGACCGTTAACGCGGCCACGATGGGCGCAGCCAGCACCGTTTGGGCCAGAATCATGGCACTGGGAGTAAAAAGCAGACGCAACGCCCCTAAAGGTCCGCTCCGGGAGAGCAGCAGATAAACCACCAGGCCCACCACCACCGGCGGCAGGCCCATCATGGTGTTGAGGATATTTATAATCAGCCGGCGCCCCCGGCACGGCGTCAGGGCGATCCAGATTCCCAGGCTGCCCCCCAGAACCGCGGCCAGAGCGACCGCGGTCCCGGAAACCAGCAACGACCGGCCAATAATAGCGTATATTTCCGCATCCCCGCCGATCAATAGGGCCAGACTGTTGATTATTCCTTGCCAGAAGTTGGATACTTATTTTCTCCTGCTTCGAGTTGTTGGTTTTAGTTTTAGTTTTTGGGTTTAGTTGTTAGTTCTCCCTGTTAATTAGTGTCCATCTGACAACTCCATTATTCCCTCTCCCCGCTGGCGGGGAGAGGTTTAGGGTGAGGGATAAATATTATTAATTTCAAAAGCTTAATCACCCTCACCCCGACTCTCTCCCTCAAGGGAGAGGGAGCATATCGGGTTTCCTAATGAAACCTACTTAGTGCTTTAAAACTACCGACTAAAACTAATAACCCAAACTCCTACTTGGCATTGGGATGAAAAAGCTGCTGGCCTTTGTTATCCTTAAAGTCGCCGATCAGCTTCTGGCCAGCCGGAGAAACCAACCACGCGGCAAACTGGGTGGCCGGCTTTACCTTGGCATGGGCAATCTTCGCGGGGTTGACCACGATGACCGAATATTGGTTAAACAGCACAGGATCGCCTTCCACCAGCAGACATAAATCCAAAGGCTCCCGCTCTTTACTGGACAGCCAGGTCCCCCGGTCGACCAGGGTGTAAGACTGCTTCTCATTGGCCATGCGCAGGGTGCTGGCCATCCCCTGTCCGGCCTCTAGATAGTTCGGTTGGCCCTGGGGTTTCAGCCCGGTCTGTTCCCAGATCAGCAATTCCTTGCTATGCGTCCCCGATTTATCACCCCGGGAGATGAATTTAAACCCGGCCTGGCCGATTTTCTGGAACGCCTCGGAAGCCTGTTTCATCCCTTTGATTTGGGCCGGGTCGGAGCCAGGGCCGACGATGATAAAATCATTATACATCACCTGGCGGCGCTCCAGCCCGTAACCTTCGTCGATAAACTTTTGCTCGGCCTGAGGGTCATGCACCAATACCACGTCGGCATCACCGCGGCGGGCCATCTCCAGGGCCTGGCCGGTGCCCACGGCTACCACCGCCACCTCAATACCTGTCTGCTGTTTAAAAATCGGCAACAGATAGTCAAATAAGCCGCTGTTCTGGGTACTGGTGGTGGAGGCACAGATTATCCGTACCTCGGACCAGGCCGGAGAGGCTATGATCAGCCCCACAACTAGCAACATTACCCCTACTGACCAGCCCCACCAATAACACTGAGATCTAGTCCATCTACCTGCTCGCATCAGCCCCTCCAGCCAAGACAACGACCATGGTTTAATGCCATCATGGCACCATTGACACTTAAACAGCCTAGTTTAACTCCGTGGTGAACCTTTCTATCATTTTGATTATGCCTTTACAGACATAAAAAGCAAGCGAATTCTTGGTTATTGAGTTGAAGTTATTATCCTCTTAGGGAAATTCACTGGAAAAACGGATTTTTGTTGACCCTGACCGAGGTTATCTGGCATTATAACCCTAGCTATGAAACTCGAGGGCTTCAATAAACTAAAATTCGGCAGTAAACTGGTCCACAGCGGTGCCGGTAAAGAAGGAAAAACTTCGTCCGGCCCGACCCATCCAGTGCATGGTAACAAGATGGGGCCATTTTTCTGGAGTATCCTGCTACTGGTCGGTTTAGGTCTGGCCGGAACCTTGGTTTTTGGTAATAAGGGATTGTATCATTTATATAAACTTTCCCAAGAGCGGGACCGGTTGCTCCGGACCAACCAGACTGTCAAAGCCGAAAATGAACGTCTGTGGAAGACCATTGAACGCCTGCAACACGATCAGGAGATGATCGAGGATATGATCCGCCGTGAACTGCATTACATCAAACCCGATGAGCGGATTTACCATTTAAATCCTGACTTGCAGACCGCGCCGTCTACCTCGCGGCCTCAGCCCTTGGCGAAAAGTACCAAGCCCAAGTCAGGAAAAACTATTAAACCGAAACCATGAGGCCACTGTTGAATATCGAACTTGATTATCTCTGCCAAATACTCGATAAAGACCCCTGCCGCGGGGCCTGCTTTTTATTAGGGCAGAATTATTTTCACCAACAGGACTACGCCGCCAGCGTCGAGGTCAGTCGTCGGGGGCTGCAACTCTATCCCGAGGACCTGGAATTGCGTTTGTTGCTGGGTCGATCATTGGTGGCCCTCAACCAGCTAAGCGAGGCCGAGGCCACCCTTCTCCCAGTGGTCGAGCAGATCCGCCGCTTGGCTGAGGTCTTTGCGGCCCTGGCACAGATCTTCCAGCTTCGGGATCTGGGCCCAGAAGCCCGGGAGGCTGAAACCTTATATCGATTATTACAGGGGTCCACCGCTTCAGAGACCAGGGGGGCAGCCCGGCCCGCCACCGAAGCCATGCCAGAGATTCCTGTGTCCAAGCAACCCCGGGGGCGGATCCAAGTCCTCCACACTCTACAGAAATGGCAACAGGCCCTACAAGCCCATAAATCTGAGTAAATAAATATGTATACTACAAGCGACTTCAAAAAAGGTTTAAAAATCGAAATTGACGGCACGCCCTACATAATCGTTGACTTCTTGCATGTTAAGCCTGGTAAGGGAGGAGCCTTTGTGCGGACCAAAATCAAAAATCTGATTACCGGCCGCGTCCTGGAGCAAAACTTCCGGTCCGGGGAAAAATTTGCCCGCCCCGACCTGCAGGAAAAAAGCATGCAATATCTTTATCAGGAGGGTGATAGCTACTGCCTGATGGACAACGAGACCTTTGAGCAGTTGAGCCTAACCGCGGAGCAGATGGGCGACAGCCGAAATTTCCTGCAGGACAACATCAATATGCAGGTGCTCTTTTATAAAGGGCAGCCGATCGGGGTGGAACTGCCGACCTTCGTCGAACTGGCGATCGCCCACACCGAACCCGGGGTGCGCGGCGATACCGCCAGCGGCGCTACCAAACCCGCCACCCTGGAGACCGGCGCGCCGATTCAGGTCCCGCTTTTTATTGAGGAAGGAGACGTGGTAAAAATCGATACCCGGACCGGCGGTTACATTGAACGGGTTAAACAGACGAGCTAGACCAGTTTGAGCAACAAAACGTTGCGTCTGACCCCAAAGTGCCTGGCCTTCCGGTAGGAATTCAAGAAAATATCAGCTTTTTTCCGGCAACGGTAGGCAGTCCGATCCTGAAACTGATATACTCCTAGACCTTCCAGGCGAATTTCATCGCCAAACTCCAGGTCTAACATATATTCCACGTCCCGACTAAGGGCTACCATGCCTTCTTGCACCCTCCGGCCGGAAGCAGTAATCCCGGGGCGCGAATCACGGGCCCGTACCCCCGGATGGTAGGCAGTAACCGTCACCACCGCCATATCCACGGAACACGTGGGCTCCGGCCCACTAAAAATTATCAACCCCAATAAAAATATGCAGCAAAAAAGGATTCTTTTCATCAGGTACACCTCCGTTGACCCTGACGATCTAGGGAACAAATAGTGCTACCTTAACCTTTGGGTATAGTAGTCCCCCAATCTGGATACTTAGTTATGCTGGTATTGAAGAAAGTTGTCGAGAAAAGCTAAGCGGTTGTAAAAAATCGAGCAGCCCGCGGTGAATCGCCGCAATAGCTTGCTTTGCTGCCGAGGTGGTAAACGGTCCGGGAGCGTCCTTGTGCCCTTATCCGCCCTTTCGGGTAGAAAATTTCACCTGATGGCTGGCTCCGCCGTTTTTTCCAGAACGGAGAACTTCGACAAACTATCTTTGGTCCTCCAACCAGCGCATCTATATGTCTACAGAGGGACGTTCATAGCAGGTTGGCCACCGAAAGTCAACAGAAAAATTTCACTAATTCTCTACTTTGCTGTTATTATTAAATAATTAAGTTAGCAATCTTTGGTAAATCATGGCCCGGACAACCGCCAGTGCGTAAATGCTAGTTAGCCCCGACCTGGCCTGGAAATGGACAGACGGGAAAAATCAGGCCTGGCCCAGACGTTCCAGAGCGTGGTTAGCGTTTTCGAGATTTAGAAAAAAAGTTGACTTGCCTCGGCAAGCAAGATATTTTCCCATTAGGTTCCACAGCTAAAGCTAAGAGCACGATCAATTAATTTTTTTACGCGCGCAACCCCGATTGCTTAGCATTACCATCTGACCAGGGAGGTGGCATGGATTTGGAGAAAGCCCGACAGGTTTTGGGATTGGGGGTCCGGGCCACCCGCAAAGATATTCAGGCGGCTTATCGTCGGGCGGCCCGGCGCTGGCATCCGGATAATGCCGCCCCCGACTCCCTGGAGGCGCACCATGCCCGCATGCAGGAAATCAATGAGGCTTATCATCTGATACTCCGATACTTAGAGAATTACGTTTATCACCTTGCTGAACCCAGCACCCCCGAGGACAATTATCAGAGCTGGTGGCACGATCATTTCGGCCAGGATGTCCTTTGGGAAACCGATAAGTCCAGTCGCCCCCGGCGTAAATCCGCCAAGCGTCGCCAATCATGAGATTCTGGTCGCTGTTGACCGGTTGCCTGCTGGTCTGGCTGCCGGCAGTGCTTGCTGTTAATCCCGGTTTTATCGGAGCCATTGACCTATCCCCGGAAACTTTAGAATACTCGGTGGACGTCCTGATGCTCAAGGATGCGGCCCGGACTACCATCAGCCTGAGTAAAATCGCCCCGGACCTTTATGAAGCTGAGATTAAGGGACATACGCGTGGAATCTTAGGGTTTTTTACCGCGCATCGCCGGGATCGCTATCGCACGCGCATGACCTATACCCAAGGGAAACTGCAACCCACGACCTATTGGGAAGAATCCTGGCGCAAGGGTAAGCATCACTACAAGGAATATCGTTTCGACTACGACCAGGGCCGTCTGGAACTCTGGCAGGCTGATGCTGAAGGAGAGATTAAGCTCAAGTGGTTCACGGAACTTAAGCGGCCGATTTATGATCCCCTCAGTGCCTTCTATAACTTCCGCCTGGGTGCCCTGGGAGAACTAAAGGGCGGGGAAACTATCACAGTTTCAGGTATTCCCTATCCTCACCGGGAAGACATCAACATTCACATCGGACCTCGAGAGCACGGCAAGCTCAAGGTAGCGGTAACCATCCGCAATCGGGCCTTTGAGGATGAAAGCGGCATCGTCCATATCCTTTTTGACCCCGCACAGGTGCCCCTGGAGGCCTGGACCCGGGTGTTAGCTTTTGGCAAAATTACTGGACACTTACGGTCCGCTACCGCTCCAGCCGGGGTGGATGAGGAGACCTTACTTAAAAATTCACCAGATTAAGGGGTGTTATTACCCTGGCTAGGGGGGCAAGATTCCTCTAGTGGTCATTTGGCGAAGATCTTAAATTCAAAATACTTTTCAATCACCTGGGCTGGAGCCAGGCGGCACAACAGGGTTTTATAATTAACACAGCCTGGTTGCCCCTCCCGCCATTCCAGCCATGGACATTCGGCGCAAATGGGCGGTAGTCCAGCCTTTCCGCCCCTGGTCTCAAGTTCGGAGAATTGATTCATACTTTTCCCAATAAATTATAGAGAAGCAAAAAACATGCCTTGGCCAGGCCAGTAAATTTATCCCCCCTACCCTACCCGGTGGCACTTGCTGTTTACCCTCGGGCTAGCTTATAATATAATAAATTTAAAGAAAATTTTATCAGATAGGGGCCCCATCACCGGGCTCGATGAAATAATGCTTGATCCCCATCAACAAAAGGTCCTAATTTTAGATTTCGGGTCGCAATATACTCAGTTAATCGCCCGACGGGTCCGGGAGCTCAAGGTTTATTGTGAGATTCATCCCTATGTCATGCCGCTCGCTGACATCAGGCGCTTTGCCCCCGGCGGCATTATCCTGTCAGGCGGTCCGGGCAGTGTCTATGCACCTAAAGCGCCCCTAACCAGCGCGGAACTCTTTGATTTAGGAGTGCCGATTTTAGGTGTTTGTTATGGTCTACAACTTCTCAATCATGTCTTGGGCGGCAAAGTGGCCGCGGGCGTGTCCCGGGAATATGGCCGCAAGGTTTTCCACATCACCGATTTTGAGGATCTGTTCTACGGCCTGCAATCGCCGTTAACCGTCTGGATGAGCCACGGGGACCTGGTGGCCGAAGTCGCCCCCGGCCTGGAGATCATCGGCTATAGTGATACCGCGCCGATTGGAGCGGTTCGGGAGGCCCGGCGCCGGATTTACGGGGTGCAGTTCCATCCGGAAGTGGAACATACCCCCCAGGGCCGTGAGGTGCTGGCCAACTTTCTGTTTCGCATCTGCGGTCTTAAGCCGCTGTGGACCATGCAGTCCTTTATAGAGGCCACCACCCAGGCCATTAGGGCAAAAGCAGGTCATGACCGGGTTATCTGTGCCCTGTCCGGCGGGGTGGATTCATCGGTCACTGCGGTTTTGCTGCACCGGGCCCTCGGCAACCAGTTGACCTGCATCTTTATCAATAACGGCCTGTTGCGCCAGGGCGAAGCCGAAAAAGTAGTGCAAGTGTTCCGGGAAAATTTCCATATCAACCTGGTATATGTGGACGCTACCGCCAGTTTCTTGCAACTTCTGGCCGGGGTGACGGATCCCGAAGAAAAGCGGCGCCGCATCGGTCAGGAGTTTATCCGGGTCTTTGCCGAGGAAGCCCAGAAAATCGGCCAGGTGAAATATCTGGCTCAGGGCACCCTGTACCCCGATGTGATTGAAAGCGTCTCCTTTAAAGGCCCCTCCGCCACTATCAAGACGCATCATAATGTCGGCGGCTTGCCCGAAGTCATGCCCTTGGCCCTGATCGAGCCGCTGCGGGAGCTGTTTAAGGATGAGGTGCGGGAACTGGGCCGGGAATTGGGCCTCCCGGAGGAAATGATCTGGCGGCATCCGTTTCCCGGGCCGGGTCTGGCGATCCGCATTCTGGGCGAGGTGACGCCGCAACGGTTGGCCATTCTGCGCGCCGCCGATACCATCGTCCTCAGCGAAATAAAGGCGGCTGGATTCTATCGCCAGGTCTGGCAGGCCTTCGCGGTGCTGTTGCCTCTGAAAACCGTAGGGGTCATGGGCGATGAGCGCACCTATGAGCATGTCATCGCGCTGCGGGTGGTCGACTCCACCGATGCCATGACCGCGGATTGGAGCCGCCTGCCCCACGACTTTCTGGCACATCTGGCCAATCGCTTGATTAATGAAGTCAAAGGCGTCAACCGGGTGGTCTATGATATTTCTTCCAAGCCGCCCAGTACCATTGAGTGGGAGTGAATGGGAGAGTTTCGAGTTTTGAGTTTTTAGTTTAAAGTAAGCTATTATCGGATTGTTGGCCCCAAATAGTGGGACGTACCTTATAATAATTTCAGGTTTTTAGTGTGACGAAGGTATTATTCACTGCCGGCAACGGCCGGAAGTCGGTGCCACTGGGTCATTGAGAAATTGGATGAAATTCCCTGATCGTAGAGAATTTGGCCTAGGAACCCCAACTAAAAACTCGAAACGCCTAACTCGTAACTAACACATGTTTTTCCGTGAGATCTTGGGCCAGGAGCGGCCTCTGAATTTTCTGAAAACCGCCTTGCGGACCGGGCAGATTCCCCACGCCTATCTGTTCTTGGGGGGTAAAGGAGTGGGTAAGGCCAGCACTGCCCAAGCTTTGGCCCAGGCGCTCAATTGCGAACAGCGCCTCGCGGACCAGGAGGCCTGTGGGCAATGCGCGTCCTGTCGTCGCTTTGCCGGGGGCAATCATCCGGATTTTCTGGTGCTCAGTCCGTTAGTAGATCGGGTTGGAGCGCAGATCAAAATTGAACAGATCCGCGACCTGCGCCGACAATTAGAATTTCCCCCCCTGGCCGGGCCTTGGCGGGTGACGCTGATCAAACCCGCGGAAGCCCTGAATGAACCCGCGGCCAATGCTTTACTTAAAACCTTGGAAGAACCACCGTCCGGGAATCTCATCATCTTGACCGCCACTACGGAACATGACCTGTTGCCGACTATTGTATCCCGTTGCCGGCGCTTAGCCTTTTTGCCGCTGCCGCCGGCCTTGGTGATTCAGGAGCTGATTAAGCGCCGCGGTCTGGGCCAGACGCAGGCCTCCCTGGTGGCGGCCTTAAGCGGCGGTTCCTTGGGGCAGGCTTTGGAGGCGGAGTTTCAGGACCTGGTAGCCCAACGCGATCAGGCGGTGGCGGCCTTGGAGAAACTGCCGCAAGGTACGACAGCCGAGATCCTGGATTGGGCTACGGCCTGGACCCAGAAGACCGCAGACTTGGAAAATTTTCTGCTGCTGGTGCGGCTGTGGTATCGGGATTTATTGGCCCTGCATTTTAAGGTGCCGCGGGCCATTCTGGCCAACCAGGACCGGCTGGAAGAGCTAACCCAGGCTCAGACGCGGATTCCGGCCGCGTTGCTGTTACAACGGCTGGAGGCCTTGAACCGGGCCCAACGGCAGTTGCGGGCCAATCTGAACGTGGAATTGACCTTGGATATCTTAGGCATGCAATTACAGCGCCCCGGTTTTGCGGGCTCAGATGATTTTTGAGATGAATAAAATCGTCAAAGTGCGTTTCCGGCCTCACAGCAAGATCTATGATTTCGATTCCGGCCATTTTGTCCTCGCGCCCGCCGATCAGGTAATCGTGGAGACCGAACAGGGTATTGGCCTGGGCACAATTGTCCGGGCACCCCTGCCCCGCAATCCCAACCTGCCGCTGCGCCCCCTGAAACCGGTCCTGCGGCTGGCCACCGCCGAAGACCAAGAACAGGCCCGCCGCAATCAAGAAAGAGAACTGCAAGCCTACGAATTCTGCCTGGAGCGCATTAAGGCCCGACAGCTCCCCATGCATCTGGTGCGGGTAGAGGGCTTTTTCGACGGCAACAAGATGATTTTTTACTTCACCGCCGAGAAACGGGTAGATTTTCGGGAACTGGTGCGCGACCTGGTGCAGGAATTCCATATCCGCATTGAACTGCGTCAGATCGGCGTGCGCCATAAGGCCAAGATGATCGGCGGCCTGGGCTGCTGCGGTCGGCCTTTATGCTGCGCCACCTTTCTCCAGGATTTTGAGCCGGTATCGATCAGAATGGCCAAAGAACAGAACCTGAGCCTCAATCCTACTAAAATTTCCGGACTCTGTGGCCGCCTGATGTGCTGCCTGGCTTTTGAATACTCTACTTACCTGGAACTAAAAAAAGACCTGCCCCGACTTGGCAAACAGGTTAAACTACCCCAAGGGGAAGGCAAAATCATCCGGCAAAACGTCATCAGTCGCACCTTAACCATTGAGCTCAGCGAGGGCGGCGAATTGGAGATTCCTATCGATGATTTTTTACAGGATCAGAAAGTAGCCGCCTCGGAGAAGACCAATAAACTAGAACCCCCTGGGACCAGACATGAGTGATATCGACCATACCCTAGAGTCGCTCAAAATTTTTATCAAGAAAGAAATTATTGATAATTATTTTGCCGAACGTAATTATCTGGAAGAAGATTTCGAGCTTTTGCAGGAAAAAGTCGCGGCCTATCGCACCGAAGCCCGCCAGGTGGCCCGACGGTTCGCCGCCCTGTACCAGGCCCTGGGTTCAGAAGCCGGGATTAGCGCGGTCTGTCAAGCCTTGCGAATTGCCGACCGTCCTTTTTACGACGAATTTCAACAAATGGACCGGAAGGAACGCCAGGCCCTGCTGCGTCACTACCACCCGCGGGGTCTAACCAAACGCCGACGGTTCAAGCAACTTATCCATGAGATTTATGAGCAATTGCGGCAGCAAGTCGAGCATCTTCAGGAAAGCTACGCCAAAGTGGCGGCCCATTGCCAGTTATTCAACGAGGACATCGTCAGATTCAATACCAACTATGATTTTAACTTGATCACGGCGCAGATCGAGGGCCTGGAAGGTGAGGAGACCTGCCTGCCGGGCGGCTTGAGTGCCCAGGATCGGGAAGCCCTGGCGGCCCGCATGGCCTTTCGGCGCTATGATCTGGAGAAGGCTGATCTGCCGCCGGCGCCCAAAATGCCGCCCTTAAAAGAGATCAGATCCCGACTGGACCAGGCCTTGGACCAAATTTATGGAACCTGAAAAAATCGCCACCTAACCGCGGGCGAGCCGCCGGGTCGCCCCTACGGTATTTAGGGTTAAGATGTCTGCGGAAAATCAGCTTAATTTTTCATCCCCATTACAACTTACGGTCGGAGGGGCTAACCTGACCTTGTACCTGGAGGATTGCCTGGAAGGCATGGCCCGCCATCTGGACCCGGCCAGTGTGGATGTGGTGGTCACCTCGCCCCCTTATAATCTGGGGATAAATTATAATAAATATCAGGATAATATCTCCCGGCAGGAATATCTCGACTGGCTTGACCGCTGGGCCGTCCAGGTCAAACGGGTGCTTAACGACCGCGGCTCGCTGTTTCTCAATATCGGCGCCAAGCCCTCGGATCCCTGGGTACCGTTTGAGGTGGC
>Ga0164318_10000720_pt1 | contig 26914 bp, 22 predicted proteins | sample GuaBasSedimGuay9_FD_113734 | JGI IMG/M metagenome (GOLD analysis project Ga0164318, IMG submission 113734) | Subseafloor sediment microbial communities from Guaymas Basin, Gulf of California, Mexico - Guay9, Core 4571-4, 0-3 cm | ecosystem: Environmental > Aquatic > Marine > Hydrothermal vents...
GAAGAACCAAACAGATATGTTGTTATTAAACCAACTAGAAAGTAAGTTATATGAAATTAGTTGTAGGATTAGGAAATCCTGGGAAAAAATATAAAAATTCAAAACATAATATTGGATTTATGTCTTTGGATTCATATGCAGACGCAAATAAGATAAAATTTAAAAAATCAATAAAATTTACAGCTGAAATAGCTAAATTTAAGGATGCAATTTTAGTTAAACCAAAAACATATATGAATTTATCAGGATCATCTATTAGAAAAATCAAAGATTATTATCAGATTAATTCAGATGATATATTAATTGTTTTTGATGATTTAAATCTTCCGTTCGCAAAAATAAGACTTCGTTTATCCGGTAGTGCTGGTGGACATAATGGAATAAAATCTATTATAAACAATATTTATACAGAAGATTTTAAACGCTTAAGAATTGGTATTGGAAATAATGATAATGTTGATATGAAAGATTATGTATTAAGTAATTTCAGTAAACATGAACTTAAAATTCTAAATCAATTAAAAATAGATATTATTTCTATAATAGATGAATTTATTGATGGAACTAATTTTGAAATATTGATGAATAAATATAATTAAAGCCCAATATTTAGGCTTTTTTTATTAAGATTATAAACTTGATAATACTAGTTTTATAAATATTTAAAATAATATTTAATTTATGGTATAATTTCTTTAAGCTATAAGTAAGAAATAGGTGAAATTATGTATGTATTAATAACAGGGGCTAGTTCAGGAATCGGTGAAGAATTAGCTAGATTATTTTCAAATGATGGATATGATTTAATTATAGTCGCGAGAAACAAAAATAAATTAGATAAGTTGGCTAAGAAACTAAAAAATAATGTTTTGGTAAAATCATTTGATTTATCAGATATAAAACAATGTTATTTGTTGTTTGAAGAAATCAAAGGATTAGACATTGCTTATTTTATAAATAATGCCGGATTTGGAAATTTAGGATTTTTTAGCGAAACAGATATTGAAATTGAAAATAATATGTTACAACTAAATATTAATGCAGTTCACACTTTAACTAAGCTATTTATACAAAATTATGAACATGGAGATGTAGTGAACATAAGTTCTTTAGCGGCTTTTGTACCCACACCAACATTTGCGACCTACGCAGCTTCAAAATCATATGTATATTATTTATCTCGAGCTATTAATTATGAACTTAAAAAGCAAAAAAGAAATAACCGTGTATTGACAGTAATACCAGGCCCCGTTAAAACGAATTTTAACACTAGAGCTAAAGCTAAGGTTAATCGAGGTATGGATGTAAAAAAATGTGCTTTTATTATCTTTAAAGGTATTAAAAAGAGAAAAGACTTGATAATACCTGGGTTTTTTATGAAAATCACTTATTTACTTATCAAGTTTATTCCAACTAAGTTATTGCTTAAGAGCTCTTATAGAATTCAAACTAGAAAATAATTACTTATTTAAAAAATTAATATAACCCCAGCGAGTAAATTACTCGCCTAAAGCACGTGGAGGCATTATGAAAAAAATAATTAAATTTCTTAGTAATAATAGAAAAATGGCTGAATTAAGCGATGTTTTAAATAAAAATTCAAAGGTTTATATTAATAACACAAATGAAGAAAATGCATTATTATTATTGATGCATTATTTTAATATATCAAATGAAACCATATTTTTGGTAACACCTAATTTATATAAAGCTCAACTTATTTACGATAAACTTAGTCAAATTATAGATTCTAAATATATAAGTTTCTTTCCGCAAGATGAATTTATAACAAACGAATTATTAGTTTCTTCAATGGAATTCAGATTAGAAAGAATTAACACTATAAAGAAGATAATATCTCATCGCAAACAAATAGTAATTGTTAATTTATATGGGATACTAAAACCCGAATTACCTCTTAGCACTTGGAAAAAATCTTTAATTAATATTAAAGAAGGTGATTATTTTTCAATAAGAGATTTAACAGAAAAATTAATAAATTATGGATATAAAAAAGAGTACACTGTAGAAAAAATAGGAGATTTTTCTGTAAGAGGAGGAATAGTTGACATCTATCCTTTAGGAGTAGAAAATCCATACAGGTTAGATTTTTTTGGAGAATATGTAGATATAATTAAAGAATTTAATATTGATACGCAAAAATCTTTAAAAATAATGAAAGAAATATCAATATTTCCAATGGTAGAGTTTTTTTATGATGATTTAGATTTGAATAAACTTCATAATTTAATTCAATCTAAAATTGATAATTCTAACTTTGATAAAGAAACTATAAAGTCATTGTTAAACGATAAAGAAAATTTAACTAATCACGAGGAATTAGATAGATTAATAAGATATTTACCATTTTTAACAAATAAACATTATACTATTTTAGATCTGGCAAAAGCAAAACGCTTATTTTTCTTTGATTATCATAGAATTGTTGAACAAAATAAAATTTTAGTTGAAGAAATTAAAAATTGGTATATGTCATCCAACAATTATTCTAAGATGAATTTTAGTATTCTATATAATTTTAATGAAATATTGTTCAATAATAGCGTTAATATTGATTACCTTGAATATAAATACAATAACAGCGAATATCCTATAATATCTGTATTTGGGAAAGAAGTGATTACATATAATCAAGATTTAGACTTACTATATAGAGAATTAAGCAAAAATATTAATATAAAAACTCAGATAATATCTTTTCAATCATCTGATTCGAGAAATAAATTTTCGCTTGTGTTAAAAAATAAAAAAATACCTTATTCCTTAATAAAAAAAGATGATGATATTTTAAAAAACAAAATTAATTTAATAGTATCTAAAAAAGTTTTTGATTTTTATTCAGACAGTTTTGAAACAAATCTCATTACAGAGGAAGCTATTACTAAAAAATATATATCTAGACAAAAGGGAAATTATATTTCTGTATATCGTAAGTCTCAAAGAGTTAGTGATATAAACGATTTAGAAAAAGGTGATTATGTAGTACATTATGATTATGGTATAGGTAGATTTCTTGAAATAAAAACAATGAAGTTTGGTAATATTACCAATGACTATATTCATATTGAATATCGTGGAGGGGATAAGTTATATGTATCTCTTGATGCTATAGATCAAATTCATAAATATTCAGGCAGCGAAGGGTTTTCTCCAAGATTATCTAAACTTGGAGGAAAAGATTGGGCTAAAGCTAAAAAAAGAGTTCAAAATCAGGTTCAAGAAATAGCTAATCAATTAATTCAGCTATATTCTTTAAGAGAAAAATCAGTTGGATTTGAGTATAAAGAATTTCCAGAATTAGAGGAAAATCTTTGGAGAAGTTTTCCTTATATAGAAACTCCGGATCAATCAAAAACAATAGATGATGTTTTTAATGACATGTCAAAAAGAACTCCTATGGATAGACTTATATGTGGAGATGTAGGTTTTGGAAAAACCGAAATAGCAATAAGAGCCGCTTTTAGAGCTGTTTTAAATAATAAACAAGTTGCGTATTTGGCGCCTACAACAGTTTTATCCAAACAACATTTTATGACTTTTAAAGAAAGAATGAATGAGTTTGGAGTGAATATCGCTTTACTAAATCGCTTTGTTTCTAAAAAGCAACAAAATATTATTATTAAAAAAATAAAAGAAGGTCAAATAGATATTTTAATTGGAACTCATAGAATTTTAAGCAAAGATATAGAATTTAAAAATTTAGGATTATTGGTTATAGATGAGGAACAACGATTTGGAGTAATGCATAAAGAAAGAATTAAAGAAATGAAAGTTAATATAGATGTTTTATCTCTGTCAGCTACACCGATTCCACGGACATTGAACATGGCAATTATGGGCGTAAAAAACATGTCCCTTTTAGAGACTGCTCCCGATAATAGATATCCTATTCAAACATATGTGTTAGAGAGAAATGATATAATTATTAAAGATGCAATAGAACGGGAATTGGCTAGAAATGGACAAATATATTATTTATATAACAGAGTGGATAATATAGAATTTATTGCTGATAAAATCCATGATTTAGTTCCTGAAGCAAGAATTGATATAGCGCATGGTAAAATGCATAAAACAGAATTAGAACAGGTAATAGATAGTTTTGTAAATCAAGAATTAGATGTATTAATCTCTACCACAATAATTGAAACAGGAATTGATATTCCTAATGCTAATACATTAATTGTGCATGATGCGGATATGTTAGGGTTGTCTCAATTATATCAGATTCGAGGAAGAGTTGGGAGAAGTGATAAAATTGCTTATGCATATTTAATGTATAAGAAAAATAAAATTTTAACTGAAGAAGCAGAAAAGAGATTAAAAGTTATTAAAGAATTTACGGAATTAGGATCTGGTTTTAAAATTGCAATTAGGGATTTATCTATTAGAGGAGCTGGTGATATACTTGGGAAAAAACAATCAGGATTTATTGATTCCGTTGGAATAGATATGTATATGAAAATACTTGAAGAAGAAATAAATAAGGCTAAAAATAAAGAAAAAATAAAGAAAAAATATCACGGAGTTAAAGCTCATGTATCTAAATTCATTGATAAAAAATATATTGAAGATGATTATGTTAAAATTGATATGCATAAGAGGATAAAAGAAATAAAAACAGTTGAAGAAACATATGAATTATTAGATGAATTAAAAGATAGATTTGGTGAATATGATATTCAATTAGAAATATATATATACGAAAAATTATTTGAATATTTAACGAAAGAGTTATTGGTTGAAAAAATCATTGAAAATAAAACTAATGTAACATTAATTTTGTCAATTGAAGGATCTAAAAATATAGCTGGTGATGATTTATTTAAATTTGGATTAGAAATATCTAGTTTAATTCGATTTGCATATAAAAAAGACAGAATTCATATTATTTTAGATACTTTAAAATTAGAAAAACATTGGATATATACAATGGTAGAATTTTTACAAAGTGTTGTCTCGTTAAAAAATAAATAGAATTGTTATAAAACATCTCTAGGTTTAATTTAGAGGTGTTTTTATTTTATATGGGAGTAGTTTACTTTAAACAAGAAAAAACTATGTTAGATACGAATTTATTAGTGTTATTCAATTGTAATTTATTACTATCTATTATATAATATATAGTATATATATATAAAGGGTGAGCTATATGAAAAAAATACCTATTAAAACAGAATACATTACATTAGGACAATTGTTAAAATTAATAAGTATTATACAATCTGGTGGAGAAGCTAAAATGTATTTGTTAATGAATGATATCTATGTAAATGATGAAAAAGAAATTAGAAGAGGCAGAAAAATATATCCTAATGATCTTGTAAAAATAGATTCACAGGAATATATGATAATAAATCATGAGGCTAGATAATATATCTCTTTATAATTTCCGTAATTATCAAAAACTTAATATTGATTTAAATGAAGGATTAAACTTTTTTATCGGGAATAACGGAAGTGGAAAAACCAATTTATTAGAGGCTATATATTTTTTAGCTTTGGCTAAATCATACAAAACAAATGAAACTAATCTAATACGAGTTGATAATCAGTTTGCGAGAATTTCAAGCCACATAATTAATAATCAATATTCATTTGATTTAAAGGTTATCATTTCTGAAAAAGGGAAAAAAGCTTTAATTAACGATAAAGAAATTAAAAAATTAAGTGATTATATTGGAAATTTAAAAGTTCTATCTTTTTTGCCAGAAGATATTATGATTATTAAAGGTTCTCCTAAAGATAGAAGATACTTTATTGATATAATTTACGGACAAATAGATCGATATTATTTAAATGAGTTATCTAATTACAAATTATTATTGAAACAAAGAAATGAATTATTAAAACAATTAACTGAATCAGATAAACCGGATATGATTTTATTGGATGTTATCACGGAGCAATTATCTACTTCAGCTAACAAAATTATTATTTTTCGTAAGGAGTTTGTAAAACAAATCAATAAACAATTACAATCTATGTATCAATTTATAACGGATAAAAAACATGATTTTGTTTTTACATATAATCCTTCAGTTGAAGAAAATATAGAAAAAGTAATGAAATCTAAATATAAAACAGATTTGTTATTAGGAACAACTAATGTAGGGCCGCATCGAGATGACTATGAATTTCTCTTTGATAATTTTCAAGCTAAGAATCATGCATCTCAAGGAGAACAAAGAATCATGATATTAGGGCTAATATTTGCGATTGCGAATATTATTTATAATAATAACGAGGAAAGGCCTGTATTTCTATTAGATGATGTATTTAGCGAATTAGATTCTATAAAACAAAATAAAATAATTAAATATCTAATGAAGCTTAATGCTCAAACAATTATAACTACAACAAGTTTAAAAAATATAGAAAAAACTATTTTACAAGACGCTAAGATATTTAGGGTTTATAACAACGCCATAAGGGAGGAACAAAATGCGCGAATATAGCAAATATGATTCAAGCAACATACAGATTTTAGAAGGACTTGAAGCTGTTAAAAAGAGACCAGGAATGTATATTGGGACAACTAGTTCTAGGGGATTACATCATTTAGTTTGGGAAATTGTCGATAATGCAGTCGATGAAGCATTAGCTGGTTTTTGCGATGATATTAAAGTTGAAATTTTACCTGGAGAAGTAATTCGGGTTACAGATAACGGTAGAGGAATACCAGTAGATATTCATCCAAAATCAGGAAGGCCCTCTGTAGAAACAGTATATACAACATTACATGCTGGTGGTAAATTTGACCACGATTCATATAAGGTTTCAGGAGGATTACACGGAGTTGGAGCTTCTGTAGTTAACGCTTTAAGTACTTATATGACAGTAGAAATTTATAAAGACGGGAAAAAATATTTAATTACATTTGATCACGGATTTTTAAAGGATAGCTTAAAAACTATTGGAAATACGGATAAAACAGGAACTATTGTTACATTTTTACCAGACCCAGAAGTATTTAATGAGTCTCAACATTTTGAATTCGAGATTTTAAGAACAAGAATTCAACAATTAGCTTTTTTAAATAAAGGAATTAAATTTTCTATTATTGACGCAAGACAAGAAGACAAAATTATCGAAAAAGATTATTGTTATCATGGTGGAGTAAAAGAATATGTTAAATTTTTAAACGAAGGAAAGGATGTTCTTCATCCTAACGTTGCATATTTTGAAGGTCAAGTAAATGGAATAATGGTTGAAATTGCAATGCAATATAACAACGGTTATGCACAAAGTATTTATCCTTTCACCAATAACATTAATAATGTAGAAGGCGGAACGCACGAAGAAGGATTTAAAAGAACATTAACATTAGTAATAAATAATTATGGTAAAGCCAATAATATTTTTAAAAAGAATGAATCATTGGCTGGGGAAGATACTAGAGAAGGATTAGTTGCGATTGTATCTATTAAACATCCAGACCCACAATTTGAAGGACAAACAAAGTCAAAACTTGGAAATAGCGATGCAAGAGCTGCAGTGTCTCAAGTTATGAAAGAAGGATTAGAGAGATATTTACTTGAAAACCCTAATTCCGCTAAAATAATTATTGAAAAAGCTTTGATGGCACAAAGAGCTAGAGTAGCGGCTAAAAAAGCTCGTGAAGCTACGAGAAGAAAATCACCTTTGGATGCTTTAGGATTTGCATCAAAGCTTGCGGATTGTCGTTCGAAAGATGCATCACAAACAGAGATATATATAGTCGAAGGGGATTCTGCTGGTGGTTCTGCTAAGCAGGGAAGAAATTCAGAATATCAAGCAATTTTACCTTTAAGAGGGAAGGTATTAAATGTTGAAAAAGCAAGATTAGATAAAGCTTTACAAAACAAAGAAATATTATCTATGATTCAAGCTTTTGGAACTGGAATAGGTGAAGAATTTAACATAGAAAATTTGCGTTATCATAAAATTATTATTATGACCGATGCCGATGTTGATGGGGCACATATTCGCACACTATTATTGACATTCTTTTTCCGTTATTTAAGAGCTTTAATAGAAAATGGATATATTTATATTGCTCAACCACCTTTATATAAAGTGCAATCTGGTAAATCTATTAAGTATGCTTATGAAGAAAATGAATTAGAGGCAATTCTAGCTGATATAAATTCAAAACCAGTTATTCAAAGATATAAAGGTCTTGGGGAAATGAATCCTGAACAATTATGGGAAACAACAATGGATCCTAAAAAGAGAACTTTATTACAAGTAACAATGGATGATGCATTAGAAGCCGATAGGATATTTTCGATGTTAATGGGCGATGATGTATTAAGTAGAAGAGAATTTATTCAGGAAAATGCTGAATATGTAAAGAACTTGGATGTATAGAGGTAAGATTATGTCAGATAATATATTAAATGATAGCTTAGATAAAAATGAAAATATAGCTAATAAAGTAATCGAAATAAATATATCTAATGAAATGAAAAACTCTTTTCTTTCTTATGCAATGAGCGTAATTGTGGCCAGAGCCTTACCAGATGTTCGCGATGGATTAAAACCAGTTCATAGAAGAATTTTATATGGTATGGAAGAATTAGGAGTATTTCCAGATAAACAATTTAAAAAATCAGCTCGTATTGTTGGGGACGTAATGGGTAAATTTCATCCACATGGTGACCAAGCTATTTATGACTCAATGGTGCGTATGGCCCAAGATTTTAGTTATAGATATCCATTAGTTAATGGGCATGGTAATTTTGGGTCAATAGACGGAGATCCTCCAGCTGCTATGCGTTATACTGAAGCTAAAATGGAAAAAATAACATTAGAAATTCTTAAAGATCTAAAGAAAAATACTGTTGATTTCATTGATAATTATGATGGTTCTGAAAAAGAGCCAAAAGTATTACCTACAAGAATTCCTAACCTTTTAGTTAATGGTACCACAGGTATAGCTGTTGGTATGGCTACTAATATACCACCTCATAATCTTGGTGAAGTGATTGATGGATACATTGCTTATATTAAAAATCCTGATATTGAATTAGAAGAAATGATGGAATATATTAAAGGCCCTGATTTTCCAACTGGAGGTATTGTATTAGGTCAATCAGGAATAGTTTCTGCTTATAGAACTGGTAGAGGAATTATCAGAGTAAAAGCTAAAACTGAAATTAAAGAGATGGCTAATGGTAAAAAACAAATAATTATTAAAGAAATACCTTATCAAGTAAATAAAACTACTTTAATAGATCGTATTGCGGAATTAGCTAAAAACAAAAAAATAGAAGGAATAACAGATTTAAGAGATGAATCAAGCTTAAAAGGAATGCGTGTTATATTAGAATTAAGAAAAGATGTTAATCCAGAAGTTTTATTAAATAATCTCTATAAAAACTCACAACTACAAGTTTCTTTTGGCGCAAATATGTTAGCTCTTGTGAATGACAAACCAGAAGTTTTAGGGTTGATTGATATTATTAAACATTATTACAATCATCAAATTGAGGTGTTAATAAGAAAGACACAGTTTGATTTAGATAAAGCAGTTCAAAGATTACACTTATTAGAAGGTTTTATTATTGCTTTAGATAATATTGAAGAAGTTATTAAGATTATTCGTAATTCCTACAATGATATGGAAGAACAACTAATAAAAGCCTTTGGATTAAGTACAGTTCAAGCAAAGGCTATATTATCCATGCAACTAAGAAGGTTATCTGGCCTTGAAAGAGATAAAATAAATAACGAAGTAAATGAATTACATAGTCAAATTGATAACTTAAATGAAACTTTAAACAGTGTAGAAAAACAAAATAATATTTTAATTGATGAAGCACTTGAAATGAAAAATAAATACTCTGATGACAGAAGAACAGAGATAGATTTATTTGGAGATTATGATATTGAAGATGAAGATTTGATTCCTATAGAAGATGTAATAATAGCTGTTACTACTAATGGCTATGTTAAGCGCATGAATGTTGATGTATACCGTTCACAAAACAGAGGTGGGCGTGGAAAGACTGGAATGCATTTAAATGAAGACGATGTTATTGATTCAATTATTTTTACTAAAACACATGATTATTTATTGTTTTTCACAACACTAGGTAGAGTTTATAAAATGAAAGGTTATAAAATACCAAAATATGGCAGAAACTCAAAAGGGTTACCTATAGTTAATTTATTAAATTTAGTTGAAGGTGAATCTCTTGCGACTGTTATGACCTTGAAAGATTTTGAAGAAGGCTATTTATTTTTTACAACCACAAAAGGTATTGTAAAACGAACTAAAGTATCAGACTTCCAAAACATTCGTATGAATGGTATTAAAGCTATTACTTTAAGAGATGATGATTATTTACATTCAGTTAAACTAACAGATGGAACTAGAGATATAATAATCGGAGCTTCTAATGGAAAAGCTATTAGATTTAAAGAATCTGATGTTAGAAATATGGGTAGAACCGCAATGGGTGTTAAAGGAATCAGTTTATCTGAAGATGAAATAGTAATTGGAGTTACATCTGTAACTGAAGATATGAATCAAATTCTTGCGATTACAAAACTTGGATATGGAAAGCGTACTATAGTTGATGAATACCGTTGTCAAAAACGTGGTGGCAAAGGAGTAAAAACTATAAATGTTACTGATAAAAATGGAGAATTAGCTAAGTTGATCAGCGTTATAGGGACTGAAGATTTACTTGTAATAACTGATAAAGGAATTATTATTAGAACTCCAATAGATCAAATTTCGATTACGAAACGAGCAACCCAAGGAGTTAAAATAATTAATTTATTAAAAGAACACGTTGTATCTACAGTAGCTTTGGTAAATTCAAATGAAGAAGAATTAGAGACTGAAGAAGAAAATGTAAATGATGAAATTAAAGATACAGAAGAATTAAATGAAGAAGAATCAAAAGTTGAAGAAATTATTAATGATAGTTTCTAAATATAATAGCGAAGCCTAATAAATGGCTTCGCTATTTTTTTTATATAGAAATAATTATTTTAGTTGTTCAATGATTTTATTCTTAATTGATTCATAGTCATCTTTAGTAATATTATCTTGATTGTTATTAAAGCCAATAACAATATCTTCTCTTTCATATCTAGGAATTAAATGCATATGAAAATGAAGAACTGTTTGAAGTGGTTTGTCTGTGTTGATAATCAGATTTAAGCCAATAGGGTTAAATGCTTTCTTAATAGCGTTAGCTATTTTAGGTACTGCCTTAAAGATTTCTCCAGTTGATAATTCATCGATTTCATATAAATTTTTATAATGTTTTTTTGAAATTATTAATGTGTGTCCCTTAGTAGCTTGAGAAATATCAAGTATTGCGATAATGTTCTCATCCTCATAAATTTTATAAGATGGAATTTCTCCATTTACAATTTTACAAAATATACAATCCATTATTATTAAACCTCCTTATTATATTTATCTATTAATTTAATAAGTTCTGAATAATCTCTGATCCAAAAATCAGGGTTTAGAGCTTTTATTAAGTCTTTTTTTATAGACCATTCCAGACCACAAGTAAGGCATGAAGCATTCTTACCAGCTAATATATCAGATGTGTTATCTCCTACCATGATTACTTTTTGATAATTGTCGAATTGCCTTAATGCAAAAAATAACGGTTCTGGATGAGGTTTATGTTCTAAAACATCATCCAAGAAACAATATGAAGTAATATATTTATCTAAACCATAATGAGTAATTGAAGGCATTGCGGATTCTTTAAATTTAGTAGTAACTATTCCTAAATTAAATTGGCGGTTTTTAAATTCTTTTAACATTTCAATTGTACCTGGATATATATTAATATATTCAAATTCTAAAGCAACATAAACTTTTCGATAGTAGTCAATCATTTCTTGTATTATTTTTTGACTATCTGTGGCTACGCGAAAGGTTTCTTTTAGAGGAGGGCCTATCATTTCGATAAGTTCTTCTCTTGTAAATTGCTTTTGTGGCATATATTTCTTCATTGTTTCATCAAAAGATTTAATTATTAATTCATTTGAATTGATTAGTGTACCGTCTAAGTCAAATAATACAGTATTTATTTTTTTCAATTTAATCACCTTTTATATTATACCAAATTTTTGAATTATAATATTCAATAATTAAAATATTTATATTAGTATTAAAAAATACTTATATTTAATTTTATATATAACTATGCTATAATAAATTAGGTGATTTTTTGGAAAAAGTTATACTGATATATAACCCTAAAAGTGGCAATCAAAAATTTGAAAGCAAGTTAAATTTCGTCATAGAATCTCTTAAGAAAAAATATGACGATATTTTTGTATGTTCTACAAAATATCCTGGACACGCCACTGAATTCGCTAAAATTGCTTGTGAAGAAAAATATAATTTAATGGTAATTGTAGGTGGAGACGGAACCTTTAATGAATGTGTAAATGGAATTATGGGGTATGATTATAAGCCTATAATAGGTTATATTCCTGCAGGTACTTGTTGCGACATAGGAATGAGTTTAGGCTTAACTAAAAATGTAGAAAAAGCTGTTAAAAATATATTGGAAAATACACCCGCTAAAATGGATGTAGTTAAATCTAATTACAGATATTTCTGTTACGTTTCAGGAAATGGTGCTTTTATTGATATTAGTTATGTCACTGATTCAAAATTAAAGAAAAAAATAGGGTATTTAGCTTATTTAATTACAGGAGCAATTGAGATATTTACAATTCCTAAGATGAGAATGAAAATAAGACATGATAATGGAGATGAAAGAGGAAGATATTCTTTGGTTTTAATTATTAATTCCAAACGTGTTGCGGGAATCAATATGATTTACAAACCAACTCTCGACGATGGATTAGTTGATGTGGTTTTATATAAAAGCTTTCCACCATTTAATGCTTTAATTTATATTGTTTCAATGATATTGCCTTTTTGGTCTACTTCATTAATTAAAAGGTTTAAATCTAGTAAACTAGAAATAAAAACAAACGCAAAAACAAGATGGAATATTGATGGAGAATCAGGTGGAACGGGAAATCAATATTTTGAAGTATGTCAAAAAGCTATTAATATCATTATTCCAGATAGAATAAAAAATAAATATTTCCATCATCAAGATGAATAAATCTAAACAAGTGGTAGTGGTTGAAGGCTATCATGATAAACAAAGGATAAATGATATATTTCCGTCAATTCAATGCATTGTCACAAATGGTAGTAGTATATCAAAAGAAACCTTAAATTTAATATATAAAACCAGTTTAATAAAAGAAGTTATTATCTTTTTGGATCCAGATTATCCAGGGAAGCAGATTACAAACAAGATTCTTGAAACTGGAGGGCGTTATAAAATAGCATATATTCAAAAAGAAAAGGCAATAAGTTCAAACGGTAAAAAAGTTGGAGTTGAACATGCTTCTAAGGAAGATATAATTTCAAGTTTAAACATGATTAAAAAGGTTAATTATACTTATAAATCAATTACTTATTCAGACCTTTTAAAACGCGGGTTAATAAATAAATCAAGAGCTAAAAACTTAAGAGATAAATTATGTAAAACATTAAATATACCATTTTCAAATGGTAAAACATTATTAAAGACTCTTAATATGTTAGAGATAAGTTTAGAAAGGATTGATGAAATAATTGGGTAAAAATAATGATAACCTTATAAGAAAATCAATCGTTGAACAAGGAGAATTTTCTATTAAGAAAAAATTTAGTCAAAATTTTTTATTAGATGAGAATATAATTAATAAAATTATAGATTCCGCAAATATAGATGATTTAACAGGCGTGATTGAGATTGGGCCTGGATTAGGAGCTTTAACTAAAAAGCTAGTAAAAAAAGCAAACAAATTATTGATATATGAGATAGATAAGGATTTGATTCCATATTTAGAAGAGTTTTTAAAGGATTATAAAAACATATTTTTACTTAATAAAGATATATTAAAAACAGATGTTAATTTGGATATAAAAACATATTTAAAAGGAGTTAAAAGGATTGTTGTGATAAGCAATCTTCCATATCATATAACTACTCCAATTATAATGAAATTTTTAGAAGAAGTTAATAATATTAATTCTATGATTTTGATGATGCAACAAGAAGTAGCAAAACGAATAACATCAAAACCAAACACAAAAGATTACAATGCTTTAAGCGTTATAATACAGCATCAAACAAACGCTAAATATTTATTTAAGGTTTCGAAAAATGTTTTTTATCCACAACCTAAAGTTGATTCTGCAGTAATAAAATTAGATATTATTACGCCACCAGATAATAAAAATGATAATAAAGAATTTTATAGTTTTGTACATCAATGTTTTTCTCAAAGAAGGAAAACATTAGTAAATAATTTATCAAATGGATATGAAATTTATTCAAAAGAAGAATTAATGAATATTTTAGAAGAATTAGGATTGCATTCAATGGTAAGAGCGGAGGCATTAAAATTAGATCATTTTATAATTTTATATAAAAAATACTTTCAAAAAAAATAATAGGAGGAAAATAATGAGTATAAAAGAAACAGATTTTGAACTTTTTCAAGTCATTCAAAGAGAATTAAAAAGACAAGAAACACATATTGAACTAATTGCTTCAGAGAATTTTGTCTCACGTTCTGTGTTAGAAGTTGATGGTTCTGTTTTAACTAACAAATACGCTGAAGGATATCCTGGAAGAAGATATTATGGTGGATGTGAATTTGTTGACCAAGCTGAAACATTGGCTATTGAGAGGGTAAAAAAACTATTTAATGTTGCATACGCAAATGTTCAACCTCATTCTGGATCTACAGCTAATATGGGTGCATATAGAGCTGTTTTACAACCAGGAGATAAAGTTCTTGGTATGGCATTAGATCAAGGAGGGCATTTAACTCATGGACATCCTTTAAGTTTTAGTGGCATTGATTATGAATTTCATCCATATTTTGTCAATAGAGAAACAGAAGTTATAGATTATGATGAATTAGAGAAAAAAGCTTTAGAAATCAAGCCAAAATTAATTGTCGCAGGGGCCAGCGCTTATCCGAGAATCATCGATTTTAAAAGATTTAGAGAAATATGCGATAAGGTTGGAGCTTTACTTATGGTTGATATGGCTCATATCGCTGGATTAGTAGCTGCTAAATTACATCCTAACCCTTGTGATTATGCAGATATAGTAACATCAACTACACATAAAACATTAAGAGGTCCAAGGGGCGGAATTATCCTTACGAATAATGAAGAAATAGCTAAGAGTGTTAATAGAGTTATATTCCCTGGAATTCAAGGCGGTCCATTAATGCATATTATAGCTGCTAAAGCAGCTGCTTTTGGAGAAGCTTTGACAGAAGATTTTAATGATTATCAAAAGCAAGTTGTTAAAAACGCTAAAGTGTTCGCTGAAAAGTTTGTAGAAATGGGGTATCATGTAGTTTCGGGAGGAACTGATAATCATTTACTTTTATTAGATGTACTTTCAAAAGCTAAAATATCAGGAAAAAAAGCAGAAAAGCTTCTTGATAAAGCTAATATTACATGTAATAAAAATACAATTCCTTATGATACAAAGAAACCATTTGTTACATCTGGAATTCGTTTGGGAACTCCAGCAATGACCACAAGAGGATTTAAAGAAAATGATTTTGTAGAAGTTGCAATTTTGATTGACATGATATTAAGCAATCCTGATGATGAAACTGTGCTTTCTGAAGTTAAAAGTCGCGTTAAAATATTAACTGATAAATATCCATTGCACTATTAATATGTTAAAAATATTAGTATGTGTTAATGATGGATTGCTTAAAATTAGATTGAGTCAGTTATTATCAAAAAAAGGATATCAATTTCATATTACAAATAAACCAATAAAAACTGCAGATCTAATTTATTATGATATTGTGTTAGTACATTCCTCATATAAAATTAATAATTTGTTTAATTTTATTGAAAATGCTGTTTTAAAGAAATTAACAACAATCATATATATTACTACAAATATAAATTCAAATCCGTTTCGCAGATTTAACGAACACTCAAATTTGATATTTATCGATGAAAACAAAATGGATGTTGAATTAAATTTAGCTATTGAGATGATTAAAAAATATTCTTTACAAATTTCAAAACTTAAAGAAAACAATGAAAAATTAAGTAAAAAAGTAGATGAATTACAAATCGTTAATAAATGTAAGAGAATGTTAATAAAAAAAGGATATACAGAAGAATCGGCTCATAAATATATTTTAAAATACTCTATGGAAAACCATATAAATAAAATAGAAGCTTGCAATAGGTTACTCGCAGATAATTGTGAGTAACCTATTGATTTTTTATAAACATAAGCTTATAATTTATCAAAAGCAAAGGTGCTTAATATATTAAGAAAGGTTATAATATCATAAAAAATGTTTTACATTGGTTTTATGTATTATAAGAAAAAAGAAAATGAAAAAATATACAAAAGAAGAGATTCTTAGAATCGCTAAAGAAGAAAATGTTAGATACATTCGATTGATGTTCACTGACATTATGGGAACAATTAAAAGTGTTGAAATACCTGTTGGACAGTTAGAGCCAGCTTTAGATGGTAAAATTATGTTTGATGGATCTTCGATTGAAGGTTTTGTAAGAATTATGGAAGCTGACATGTATTTAAAACCAGATTACAATACATGGCTGATTCTAAGTTGGGAAGAAACAAGTTATGGTAAAGTTGCTAGATTAATTTGTGATATTTATACACCGGATGGGAAACCTTCTTCAGTTGATCCTAGATCAAACCTTAAAAGAGTTGCGAAAAAAATGAAAAAATTAGGATTTTCTACTTTTAATATAGGATTTGAACCAGAGTTTTTCTTATTTAAATTAGATGATTCTGGAGAAATAACTATGGATGTTATGGATACAGGAGGGTATTTTGATTTATCACCTATAGATGGATCTGAAGATTGTAGAAGAGATATTGTTCTTGAATTAGAAAGAATAGGATTTACAATTGAAGCTAGTCATCATGAAGTGGCTCCAGGTCAAAACGAGATTAATTTTGAATTTTCTAATATCATAGAAGCCTGCGACAATGTACAAACTTTTAAATTGGTTGTTAAAAATATAGCTAGGAGACATGGATTACACGCAACATTTATGCCTAAACCATTACCTAATATAAATGGTTCTGGTATGCATACTAATTGTTCATTATCGGATATGAACGGAAAGAATGCTTTTTACGACCCTAATGATCCACAAGGATTAAGTCTTATTTGTAGACAATGGCTAACTGGATTGTTAACTCATGCAAGATCATTTTGTGCAATAACAAATCCAACAGTAAATTCTTTTAAAAGATTAGTGCCTGGATATGAAGCACCATGTTATGTTTCTTGGTCAGAACATAATCGTTCTGTTATGATAAGAATTCCTGATACAAGAGGTAAAACTACTCGTACTGAAATTAGAAGTGTAGATACTTCAGCTAATCCATATTTAGCTATAGCTGTAATTTTATTTGCGGGATTAGATGGTATCGAAAATAATCTTCCACTTATTGATTCTGTAAATGAAAATTTATTTGAATTAACTCCTGAAGAAAGAGCTAAATTAGGAGTGAAAAATCTTCCTGATAATTTAAAGGAAGCTATTGATATATTAAAAGAGTCTAAGTTAATGAAAGAAGCTTTAGGAGAGCATATCTTTAACAAATTTATTGATCTTAAGAGTGAAGAATGGGATAGTTTTAGGAAAACCGTGACTAAGTGGGAAATTAATAGGTATATGAAAATGGTTTAATATTAGTTACTTTATTGATGTAGTATGCTATAATTAAAAAAATTATGATAGAGAAAAAAATAAAAAACTTTCCAAAATTATTTGTTTTGTGATATAATTTTCTTCGTATTTTATGTGTTTTTTCATACTTATATTATACCAAAAAAAAACTGGACTCTTTTGAATCCAGTTTTACTTTTTATGGGCTCTTTTTTCTATTCTATTTTCTTTACAGCCCCATCCTTTTTACAATATTAATTAAATATTAAGTCTCTTTTTACATAGTCCTTGACTTTGGGTACGCATTAGTAAATGAGTGACATCTTTTTTTAATATTATAAATTTTTATAAATAGTTTTAAGTTCTGAAATAGAAAAGTTATATTGTTTCTTACAAAATTGACATGTAATTTCAATAGGTTTATTTTCTTTTATAAAATTATTAATCTCTTCTTTTCCAAGAGAAATCAATCCTTTTTCAAATCTTTTCTTAGAACAGTCACAAACATAATCTAATGGCATTTCATCAATGAATTTATGATTGCCTTCAGTGATTATGTTTATAATATCTTCAGGGTTTTTTCCGCTAGACAATAATTCAGAAATAGGTTTCATTTCTTTTATCCTTTTTTCTATTATTTGAATAGTTTCCTCTGTAGTACCTGGCATAAGTTGCAATATAAAACCGCCACTAGCGAAAACTTCATTGTTTTCATTTACTAGAACACCCAAAGCTACAGAAGTAGGAATTTGTTCACTTGATGCAAAGTAATAGGTAAAATCATCAGCTATTTCACCTGTTTGTAGTCTAGCGCTTGATGTAAAAATATCTCTAATTTTTAAATCTTTAGTTACATGAATAAAGCCGTTATTACCTACAACTAAACCTACAGCTAATTTATCATTTTTAGAAAAATGTACTTCTGGATTCTCAACTGTGCCCTTTATTGTTCCATGAGCATTTGTAATAGCTACAATTTCACCAACTGGACCACCACCATTAATTCTAATAGTTAATGTCTGATCACCCTTATACATAGCTCCCATAATTAATGATGCCGTTAGTACTCTTCCAAAAGCTGCGCTAGCAGCTGGCCAAGTACCGTGTATTTTTCTAGCCTTATCAACGAGATTTGTAGTTTTAGCTGCGTATATTCTTACCGTTCCATCAAATGCGTAAGCTTTAACTAAATAATCTTTCATATCATCACTTCCTGCAAGGTATTATATCATAAATTTTTAGAAAATAAATTGTTTTGTTTTTCCGGTATTATATTATATAATATTAGCTATCTTAAAGCTTACTTTTAAAAAGGTGTGATGAATTTGAATTGGAAAATTAAAAACCTAGAAATTAAAAATCAAGTAATTATAGCTCCCATGGCTGGTGTTACAAATTCCGCATATCGGATAATTCTAAAAGAGTTTGGAGCGGGGTTAATATACACTGAAATGATTTCTGATAAGGGATTACTATATGAAAATAAAAGAACAATAGACATGATCAAGATTAATAAATCAGAACATCCAATTGCATTACAACTATTTGGTAATGATGTTGAATCAATGACAAGGGCAGCTATGTATATTGATAAGAATACGAAAGCTGACATCATTGATATAAATATGGGTTGTCCTGTTCAAAAAGTAGTTAAATCAGGAGCTGGTAGTAAGCTTATGACGACACCTGAATTAGCTTATGAAATAGTCAGTAATATTGTGAAAAACGTAAATAAACCTATTACAGTTAAAATTAGAAGTGGTTGGGACCATAAAAACATCAACGCAGTAGAATTTTCAAAATTAATGGAAAAGGCTGGGGCTAGCGCTATTACGATTCATGGAAGAACTAAGTCGGATATGTACTCAGGAAGGGTAAATTTAGATATCATTAAAAAAGTTAAGGAAAATGTAAGTATTCCTGTAATAGGTAATGGTGATATAACTTCACCTGAAGAAGCAAAACACATGCTAGAATATACAAAATGTGACGCTATTATGGTTGGTAGAGGTTTACTTGGAAATCCGTTTTTGATAGGACAAATAATAGACTTTTTAGAAACAGGAAAATACCGCGAAAACATAACGCTTGATGAAAGAAAAGATATCATTTTCAAGCATTTAAATAAGTTGATTATTTTAAAAGGAGAGCATATAGCTACCTTAGAAATGCGTAATCATGGGGCTTGGTACCTGAAAGGGTTACCTAATTCTAGTAATATAAAAACTCAAATTTGCAGCGCAAATAATCAAAATGAATTTAAAGATATTATCGAAAAATATTTTAAATCTATAAAAGAAAAGTAGGAAATATCCCTACTTTTCTTTTATAATTTCTACATATTCTATGTATTTATTTAAATATTTTTTATTAATTTCTACTTCAATATATATTCCATTATTTAGATATTCTGTAGAGAGAATATTAGCGTTATTTTTTAAATCTGAATAGACATTAGTGTCTGTGAATGGAATTAACATTTTAACGTTATTAATTGTCTTATATAATTCATAATCAATCATCTCTAATAATTGGTTTATATGGTAATCATCTTTAGCTGAAATAAATACGGAATTATCCTTGGTTGAGAGAGGAATTTCCTTTAGTAAATCTACTTTATTATAAACATATATTATAGGTATATTTTTAACTCCTATACTTTCTAAAACTTGTTCTACAATCAAAATTTGATTTTCATAATTTTTATTTGATACATCAATGACATGTAAAATAATTGAAGCTTCTAATATTTCTTCTAATGTTGATTTGAATGCTTCTATTAAATGATGGGGTAATCTATCAATAAAACCTACTGTATCAGTCAGGAGAAAATCGTGGTTATTATCTAAATGTATTTTTTTAGTTTTGGTTTCTAAAGTCGCAAATAACATATTTTTATTAAAAGCGTAATAATCATTATGATTTGAGGCTGTAGTTATTATTGCATTCATCAGAGTTGATTTTCCAGAATTAGTATATCCTGTTAAAGCTACTGTAAAAACATCATTTTTCTTTCTTTTTTCCCTTTGAATCCTTCTTGTTTTTACAATCTGATTAAGTTCTTTTTTTAAATGAGTAATCTTATTTCTTAATAAACGCCTATCAAGTTCTAATTGTTGTTCACCAGGGCCTTTTGAACCTGTACCTGACTTCTGTTTAGATAAATGTTTATACATACCTACAATTCGGGGAAGATAGTATTTTGCTTGTGCTAATTCTACCTGTAACATAGCTTCTTTAGTTTTAGCCCTTTTTGCAAATATATCTAATATTAGTACAGTTCTATCAATAACTTTAATATCTAAAGCTTTTTCAAGGTTTTTAATATGACTAGGACTTAATTCATCATTAAAAATAATCAAATCAGCATCAAAAATATCTACAGCTTCTTTGATTTCTTGTACCTTTCCTTCACCAACGTAAAAATTAGCGGTTGGTTTATTCCGCTTTTGTGTAATAATATGTAAAACTTCAACATCGCAAACTAATGCTAAATTGGATAATTCTAACATAGATTCCTGAAAATTTTTATCGCTTGGTTTGTCTAATCCTATTAATATAGCTTTTTCCAAATCCATCACCTTCAATATATTATATAATATATTTGTATAAATTGTCTTAATTATCTATAATACCTATATTTTATTATATCAAAAATATGATATAATAAAACAATAATAGTCATTATATTTGGAGTTAAACATGAGCAAAATTAAAGATGCAATAACAAATATTCAAAGTTGGTTCTCTAAAGTAATTATGAGAACTTTTTCTAGTAGAAAACAAACATTTAAATTAATTGCATTAATAATTTTTACTTTTCTATTTTTAATGCAAATATCGACAATACTAATTAATAATAGTTTTTATAATAATGCTTCAGATGATATTTTACAATATTATACTATTATGGTTGATTTTATTAACGGATTAAAAGATGGAACTGTATCATGGTTTAATTTAAATAATTATTTTGGGGCATCTTTCTTTTCAGATATATATTATATTCCTATAGATGTTTTTACTGGAACCACATTCTTATTAAGTTATCTTATGCCTACTGAAATAGCTTATTCAATCACTGAATTGATTAAGATTTTTATTGGAGTAATGTTATTGGCTTATTATCTTTCTTTAAAAGGAATGAAAAATAGAACTATATTTTGGATGAGTATCATTTATTTTATAAGTGGTGGATCTGTTAGCTTTATGGCTTTTCCTGTATTCTTAACATTGACAGTTTATATGCCTTTGGCTTTGATTGTTATACATTATTTCTTACATAAAAAACGCTGGATTGTACCTTTGTTTGCGTTAGGAGTTATATTTTATGATTTTTATTTAGGGTATACAATTTTAGCTTTTAGTGCTGTAGCTTTTGTAATTGAGTATTTAAAAGAGGATAATTTTAAGATTTTAAAATTCATCAAGGATGGGCTTGTTTTTGTATTTTTAATATTATTAGGTGTTTTGATGTCTGCTGTTATAGCATATCCATCTATAATATTTATATTAGAAGAAACATATAGAAATACGGGAACATTTCATTCTTGGGTAGTTAATATATTTGGATATGATTTAAAATTATTTGAACCTAATATTTATATAAGAATGTTGGCTAAAATATTCGTAGAACAAAAACCAATAGGATTCTATGGGTTTGAAAATAGTTACGCAACTGAACATTTTTCTTTGTATATTTCTATAATTGGTTTTGTATATATGAATTATATATTCTTTATGCGTGACAAAATTAGTAGATTATATAAAATTGTGATTGTTATCGGAATTTTATTTATGATATTGCCTTTGTTTTCATATATTTTTTCAGGGACTTTAGATGCGCCTTACACCAGATGGATTAATATGTTGCCGATATTTGAAATTATGATACTAGCATATGTATTTGATAAATATGGATTTGAAAAAGTAAAGATGAAATATATGAGTATAATAATAGGAATATTATTAGTTTTAGTAAGCGCATTGATTATGTATTATGCTTTTCAAGTAAAGGTAGATCGTTTATTAAATACAGATTTCTTTAATCAAATTGATTCTATGTCTACACTTCAAGAGATGAAATTATATTATAATACAAGGCCAATTCTTAAATTTTTATTCAATGAAGATTTTATTAATGAACTCGTAATTTCTACAGCTGGGTTATCATCTTCTGATGTTATAACAGCTGACACAGTTCTTCTTTGTATATCTGCTTTATATTTGATTTTGTTTTTAATATTTGGTTGGCTTAAAAAGTGGAATATCATTAAAATAATTTTTTGGATTGAATTTTTAGTTGCATTTGGATATATTTATTCAGGTCCTCTTTATATATTTAATAAAATAGATACATTTCAAAATGCACATGATATTGAGGTTTATTTAGATTCTACTATTGATGATGATACTTTTTATCGAGTCTACGTTGATATTAATGATTTAGGTGTAGAGGATACTAACTTTAATCGAATGACAGGATATGCTACAAATACTGGTATTTTTCATTCTTGGACAGATGAAGAAACAAATGATATTGGGTATCTTTTATATGGCACATGGGAATATCAATCTAAAAACCAAATGAATGTTTTTGGATATTATATTAATCATTTTTTAGGATATAAATATATTTTAATTGATGCATCTAGTGATTATGCATTTAACAACCAATATTTTACTTTATATGCAGAAAATGGAAATTATAAACTTTATAAAATGAATGATTTTTCTTCTTTTAAAGTGTATCAATCTTTTATGACATATGATGATTTTATAAATTATCGTAATTATAATTCAAATATGGCATCTGAAAAGATATTATTAATGACAGCCGTTATTGACTCTGAAAGATATGTGACTAGTCATTTAAATCTAGAACAAGTTAATATTCCTTTTGCAGGTAATGATCAAATTATAAGTGGATATAGTACAGTTAATTCTCAAAATGAAGTTCTTCGTTTAGGATTAGAAGGGAATAACTTAAAATATTTTTATGAATATACTAATGATGATTTAGATATTAATTATAGTGCAGGGGCTATCTATTTTAAATCTTCTTCATTAAATCTTCTTGATTATGGTGAAGTATTTATGGGATTTCCTGATGAAACCACTAAAGCTTGTATGATTCAGCCTGGAGAATCTCATCAAGTTAAATGTGAGTTTTCAAAAACCCCTTCTGCTATTTATGTAGAGCATACTGATGAAATGGAAAATAGTCCGGTTTTTCAAGTAAGACAAGAAGCCGCGATTAATAGAGCTGCTTATTTGGTATATGATCTTAGCAGACTAAATATTCAATCTAATGAAGGTATTATTAATTTTACATTAAATAGTAGCGGTATTAAATTTGGTGATATATTTGTCGTTGATGAATATGGAAACCAATATGATTGTATTGATGGATTTTATTCTTTTAATACTAAGCCTAAAAATCTTTATGTTTATAAAACATCTAAAATGTATAATTATTCCAATTTGTTTTACTTATCGGTTTCATTTTCATATGATGATTTATCAGATTCAGCTTCATTATTAAATAAAGATTTTGTAAGTAATGAGTATTTATCTATAAAAAATGGTAAAATTAAATTAAGCTATATAAATACTAGTAATTCTAATTATGATCAAATTATTGTTATTCCAGTTACATATTCTGATGATTGGAAAATAACTAGTGATATTAAATATGAAACAATTAGTGTCAGTGGAGGATTTTTAGGAATAATAATACCTAGTGATACAATATATGTAAATATAACTATGAAATTTATTCCAAAAGGAATATATTTAGGATTATTAGGATCTTTAGGAGGAATAATTATTTATACAGCCATTTTCTTACCGGGATACTTAAAAAAACATAAAAACGGAGTTGATTTACAATGAAAATAGGTAGAATAATAGTACCTGCATACAATGAAGAAAAGAATATTTCTTTATTTTATGATGAAGTAATTAAATATATTAATTATGAAAATTATAATATTGATATTTTATATGTAAATGATGGATCAATTGATAATACTTTAGAAGAAATTAAAAAACTTTCTAAAAAAGATAAGAGAGTTAAATATATTTCTTTATCTAGAAATTTTGGAAAGGAATCTGCATTACATGCTGGGTTAAATAACTCAAGAGATTTAGATTTTGTTATTATGATTGATTGTGATTTGCAACAACCACCTAGTTTAATTAAAGAGATGATTCAATATTATGAAGAGGGCTATAAGATTGTTTTTACAAAAGGTAAATCAAGAAAAAACGAACCTAAACTAAGAGCTTTTTTAGCCAATTGGTTTTATAAGATATACAATGCTTATACAGAAATGCCTTTGGAAAACGGAACTAAAGATTATCAATTGCTAGATAAGCAAGTTGTTTCTGCGTATTTGAAATTCAAGGATAATTATCGTTTTGTAAAAGGGATGTTTTCTTGGGTTGGGTATTCAAGAAAATGTATAGAATATGAATTTATTCCTAGAAAACATGGAAAAGGAACTTGGAATTTTCGCTCATTGATGAAATACGCTTTTAATGGAATGAATCAATTTTCAACTATTTTGTTAGTATTACCAATAATTTTTATATTTTTATCAATTTTACTGGGCGTAAGTGACTTTATATTATACAATATAAATATATTTAGTTTAGCTGAATTTATTATCAGCCTTCAAATATCATTTATATTTTTATTGTTTAGTATTATTAGTTATATAACTATATATTTGATTTATCAAAATAGAAAACAAGTTTTAAATAGACCTATCTATTTAATTGATGAAACATCGGGGGATTTAAATATTGACTAAACTTTTCAATTTTATTAAAAAACATTTTTTAACTGTTAAATTTCTTTCATTTGGGCTTGTTGGAGTCGCAAATACCATTATTGATACAGCAGTGTATTATTTGATGTACACATTATTAAGTACTGGTCCATTTTGGGCAAAATCGGCTGCTTTTATAACAGCTTCGATATTTTCATATTTCGCTAATGTTATTTTTACTTTTAAACCTAAAAAGACATCAACTGCACAATTTTCAATTGTTTTTATGGTGTTCGGAATAAGGTGGCTTATAAGCGCGAGTTTAGCATGGGTGTTTGATGAAACATTTCTTAGCATCTTAAAGGTTGATGTTTATCCTTATCAATATATGGTGATAATCCCATCAATATTAGCTTCAGCTTTATTGATTCCAATAGCTTATTTTGCATTAGATTGGGTGTTTAAAAAAACCAGCGAATAAAAAAATTAATAATATATTATAAAACATAAAGGAAGTGGTGAAATGGATGCTTTTATTGTTGTATTAATTACAACATATTTATATACAATATTTTTATTAACTCTTAAAATTAAAATATCTTATAGAAAAATCCAATTATTTAAAATTTTGTTATTGTTATTATCAATAACGACTTTAGTTTATTTAATTGATTATTCAGGAACATTATCTATATATGTAAGATTGATTGTGTTTTTCCCAATCCCTTTTATGGTTGTTGTAGTGTATATATCAGAAATTTTAAATATTTTAAATAAATTTGGGTTAAATAAATTTTCTAAAAATGCAATTAAGATAAATAATGAATTATCTGAACAATTGTTAAGCTCAGTTGATTTTCTTTCAAAAAGAAAAATAGGAGCTTTAATCACAATTGAACGAAATGTAAATCTAACGCCATTTATTAACAAGGCTTTAATGATTAATGCAGATGTATCAAAAGAGCTATTAACATCAATTTTTATACCTTCTACGCCACTACATGATGGAGCTGTTATTATTAGAGGAAATAAAATTTTATGCGCAAAAACTTATTATCCGTCTACAGAAAGAACAGATCTTCCAATGACATATGGAACTAGGCATAGAGCGGCAATAGGTATAAGCGAACAAAGTGATGCTTTAACAATTGTTGTATCTGAAGAAACTGGAAATGTAAGTATTACTATTAATAGACAAATGGAATATAATATTTCCAAAGAAACATTAAGTTTATATTTTGAAAAATTCTTAAAAATCAATTAAGCGCTTTATGCGCTTTTCTTTTTCAATAATGGAATTTATATTTGTCTTATGTTATAATTTTGTTTAGATAAAGGAGGTAATTTTGATGAAATATGATTGCATAGTTTA
>Ga0164318_10000721_pt1 | contig 26896 bp, 18 predicted proteins | sample GuaBasSedimGuay9_FD_113734 | JGI IMG/M metagenome (GOLD analysis project Ga0164318, IMG submission 113734) | Subseafloor sediment microbial communities from Guaymas Basin, Gulf of California, Mexico - Guay9, Core 4571-4, 0-3 cm | ecosystem: Environmental > Aquatic > Marine > Hydrothermal vents...
GCAGAATCATCAATACAATTTCTTTAATCCAAAGGCAGGTGTTACCTGGCGGCTGGCGGATGAAAATGTTCTGTTTGCCAGCGTTGCCGTTGCTAATCGCGAGCCGTCGCGTTCCGACTTTCGAGATGCCGACCCCGGTACGGTGGTGTTGTCTGAGCGATTAACCGATTACGAATTGGGCTATCGACATGGCGGGAAGCGGGTGGCTCTTAACGCTAACCTTTTTTACATGGATTATAAAAACCAACTGGTGCTGACGGGTAAGATAAACAATGTAGGATCGGCCATCCGAACCAACGTGGCTAATAGTTACAGGACAGGTGTTGAGCTGTCGGCAGCGCTGCTTGTTACCGATTGGTTTAAATGGGATATGAATCTTGCTTATAGTCAAAATAAAATCAAAAATTTCACGGAGTACGTTGATAACTGGGATTATTGGAACGATCCTTCCACCGAGCCGTTGCAGTATGAAAAAAATCTTGGTACTACTGATATTTCCTTTTCCCCCAACGTGGTTGGCTCGAGTAATATGGTCTTTACCATGGTGAAAAACTTACATCTGAACCTGGTGTCGAATTATGTAGGAAGACAATACATCGATAACACTTCCAACAAGGAGCGTAGCCTTGACCCCTATTTTATAAACAATATAAGATTAAGCTATACCTGGTTTCCGGGATTTGTAAAATCGGTTGATTTTATTGTAAACATGAACAATATTTTCGACAACCATTACGAAACCAATGCCTGGGTATATCGCTATGTGTATGGTGAAGAGGAATATGAGATGAATGGTTATTTCTCGCAGGCAGGATTTAATGTGATGGGGGGTGTTGTAGTTAAGTTTTAAGGAAAAGAGATAGCAATTAAAAAAAGAAGTTGTTTTACCGGCTGTTCTTCTTACTTAATTTCTTATTATTCTATTTTTTCGACTACTGTTTTATAAATTTTGTTGTGTAATATTTATCGTTTTGTATTACCTGAATGGTATATTGCCCTAATGATAAACTTGAAATATTTAACTTTTTTTGATTATCGTTTTTCATTACAAGTTTACCATTAACATCATATATTTTTGTTTCAAAAGGCGATGAAAATGGAAGCAACGTAATATTTAATTCCGAATAGGAAGGGTTTGGATAAACAGTTAGAGTTTTAGTTTTGACGAGTTCACTTATGTGAGTAGAATTTAAAACTATTTCTATTATATGGTTTCCGGCAGCGAGGGTTAAGGATGATTGTAAGATTCCATTTCCATCGGCAGAAACAGTTGTAGTTGTTACTCCATCAACTTTAATGTAATAGAAACCAACAACAAGATCGGCCACGAATATTCCAATTGTTCTACCACCTATCACATTCGCAGCAACATGATAAACTTTACCTGTATCGGCATCATTAGAAAAGAAGTACAGCGTATCGTTCCAGTCGACACCCACTGAAAAGGAATTTTGAAAAGCAATACCACTTGCAACAGCAACGTTAGTTGAATCGCCAATGTCTATTGTGTGAAGATACACTACTGTATCGGTGAGCACTTTTGGTTTTACTTCTATTCTCCAGTTACCGGGCGTATAAAAAGTAGTGTCAGGAGTAATACTGGTCGGGTAATTTGTGCCATCCACCCAATATTCGTAGCCTGTACCACCTATCAAAGTTGTGGTTGTACTATCGGGGAGCAGCGTTTTTACTGCAATACTTCCATTACCATTTGTTGCCAAATAGGTATTTCCATTATAAGTTTCAATATGCCCGGGAACATTGGTATTGATTATATTCCCATTGATAATTGGTCTCTTGGCAAAATGTGCAATCCATTTAATATTTCTTTGGTTAGTCGATATATTTTTTAAATGAACATGGTCAAGGACAATAACTTTTTCAGGTTTGATAAATAACAATCTTCTTCTAAAAAAATCAAGTTTTACAGAATCGTAGGAAAGTTGGGCATCTGCAATGTTATATTCATAATCAGTTCCTGAAGCATATTGTATCCATTGTCCTCTTTGATTTTGAGCCAAAAATATATCGTCATAATTCATAAGTTTTGCAGACTCAATTTGTCCCCCATCATTTGATACAGGCTGGCCAGAAGTTGTGTAAGTTTCGGTAGAATCGAAAACACAAATGCTGTTATGTGCTATGGTCCTCTCATAATAGTTACGGTAATGTGAGCTTCCATAAGAATCGTAGTATCCGGCATCAAGCAGCAAAGGAGCATTTTTAAATATTGCAAAGGAATTATTGTCACGATGTTCATGGGCAGCCTTTTTGCTCGTTGAATTAAAAAATGTAACCATGGTTGCAGTACTATCCCATGATGAACGACTTACTGACAAACCTACTTTGTCCGACCACCAGTTTAAAGGTGTGTTTGGCTGTGTAACCACAGGCATGGTAAAATCCTTGTATAAAAGTTTATGAAATTTTGGAATAGTCCATGTCATAAATTGATCATCAGAATAATATTGAACCAGCCATAAACTTCGGGGGTCATTATAAATCCGTGCATGTAAATACATCACCCTGTCGGCTGCAAGCCCTGTTTGTCCATCACCCAAATGAATACTTTTATTATCGGGCTGCATAAAATAAACATATTGGTTGATACTATTTTGCACCCATGGCAAATCGGTATAGAAATTTTTATCAGTTCCAATGCGCATATTTTCAAAAAGCTGAAACTGATCTACCAATGACCACATTGCATAAGCAGCTCCCCAATTCCATCCGCCATCATCATCACGATAGTAAGTCCAGCATGGAATAAAACCATTGACATGCTTGTCGTAAATTACCTCGTACCATTGGTTAACAGTATCTTTTTGTTGAGGGGTAAGCCCATTTGCATTATACAACGTCAATGCATTTTGATTGCAGTAAATATTATTCCATGTATTATGACTGGAAACATAACTATTACCAGAATTAGATAAAATGTAGGTATTCATAAACTCTCTATTCATTGCAAATAGACTTTGAGTCAGACTATCTCGTAGGTTTACAGGGAAATAATTATAACATTGATCCAGTAACATATCGTTGTCTGATAATTGCCGTAACAAGTCTTCTTTCTCGTACCAGCCCATGGAAGAAAAATCAATTGTATCTATTTGGTTAATAATCTGCCGCGCTATAAATCGACAACGTTTAAGAGCCAACGGATCTTCTGTTACTTTAAAGAAAAATACTGTTAACAGTGATTGGTACGCAGCATAAGGAGATGACCAATCCCAAGTCCAAAGCGTCGAGTCGGAGCCAACCATATAAAGCTGAGGGTCGGTAATCCACCAATTTTCGTAAGCATATAAAACTTCGTTGTATGTGTCTTGTGCTTCACCGGGAATGGAAATTAAATTTTGTAATGAAGCAAATCTTGCTGAATCGACCCAAACTCTGGGTCTGCTGCTATTTATTGAAGGATATTGAGCAAATAGTGAAGTCAAGCTCGTGAGCAAAATAAATGTAAGTAATGTTTTTTTCATGTCTCTATTATTAATGGGCTCGGTCTAAAAACATATTTCACGCAAAAACTGCAAAGTTTTTTCACTAAGGCCGCAAAGCAAAACACTCATTATCTACTCTTTGTGAGTTTTACAATTTCTCCACGAACTTTGTGTGAACCCTTTTCTTCTCTTGTTAGCCCGGGCTCATTAGTAGTTTCATGTTCTTTGGTTATCGTTAATATCGCGTATATTGACATATTCCCTCGTGCTTTGTAAAAATTCAAAAACACCTGCTAACAAACAACTAAAGATAAGAAAAAACTCCTTTATCGGTTGCGCTTTCTGTAAAGTTTATGATCATCTTCGGATATGCCATACTCGTAATTTAAGCACTTGTTGGGGCCTTTAAACTTACAGCCTCCTTTGGTGAAGTTGATTTTTATGGAACCATAAATGTCCATCCCGTTAAGGTCTGCCATGCCAAGATAAGTTCCTAACCGTTCGGTGCCAATAGTAAAATAGAGGAATCTGACAGCCAGACCGACTCTCGGATATTTATAATTGTATAGCGAAACGGGTACACTTACTTCAAACCACTTGGTTTCAAACCGGGGAGAAATTGCCACCACGGCATTACGGCGTAAGCTGTATTTATATAGCTTTATGGGATGAATCCAAAAAGTATTCAGATAAATATTTTTAAAAAGGTAAAAGTCACCCTGAAAACTTGCTGCTGTGGGCAATCCTACTTTAAAATTATTTTCTCTGAAAGAGCCATCGCGTGTGCCGTAAAAAACACCACTCAGGTTACCCACAAAACTATTCATGCTTTGAAAACCCGTGGTATCGATGCTTGGCCAGTAAGCTGAAACATTTTCGAAACTATGAAGCTGACTGTTGTACTTATAGTTTACCCTGCCAATATCCAACAACGAAAAGCCAATCCGATAAATATAGGCATCGTAGGGTTTTTCGCAGGGTCGAACATGGTAGTGTTTAATGATATCATTTCGTTTTTTTGAATAGACCACGCCAATATCAATTCCTAACCCCGATCCTTTTACCGTGGGGGAGACTCCCAATGTATTATCATCGTAATCAATTGGTAACGCGTAACCCAAATCAGTATCCACATTAAGAAAGTTTACGGTAGAATCGTCGAGAATGATATAGTTTCCGTTTTGGATGGTACCATCAATACCTCCCAAACCGTAAAGCGGTTTTACCGTAATGCCGGCCGTTAACTGCGTCCGGTTGTACTTGATGATATCGTAGGCATAAGTAAGCCCCAATTCAAACCAGGCAGAAGAACCCACATCAAAACTATAATCGTTAAATTGTATATTGTGAAGAGGGTCGTAATCAAGACCTTCATAACTTACCACGGGAATTTCCCAGGGAATTCTGTTTCCCGAGGTAAAAAACCTAACAGCTGTTGAAATACCAAAACCATGTCTCTCACTATAAAACATAGCTGATGGCCCCTGAACCCTGACATTAACTTGTGCGAATTTCAGGTCATGGTTGTTGTAATAGGTGAAGTGATTGTTGTCCTTTCCGTATACCGGTAATTGATCAGAGCTTTTTAAAAAAAGATCGTATAAGGTAGCATCGTTTTTGGGTATATAGGCAAAATTATTACGGGCAAACAGGGCTACTGATGTCAGGTGAATATCAAAAAATATTTTTGACTGATTAATGTTTCCGGGATTTGAAAGAGCCGATAACGAGCCCGCATAATTACCCATAGTAAGACCCAGCATCTCCTGCGCTCTTGCCAAATTAATATTAGCAAAAACCAGCAGTACCACCAAAGTACTGACTTTTATGTATTTAATAAGTTTATTCAAATAATTTATCCACACTACTAATAAAAAGAACGCCAAATTTAGTTATTTGGTTTGCTTATACAATAATTTTAGTAAAATAATAATGATTGTTTTTTCGCACAGGTCAACTTAAACTTCATTCAATCGTTGACGCACAACTTCGTACATCAGCACGCCGCCTGCTACAGAAACATTAAGAGATTCTATTTCACCCAGCATGGGGATTTTAAGTTTAACATCTGCCCTTTTTAAATACTCTCCCGAAACCCCTTCACCCTCTGATCCCATAATAATGGCAACGGGTCCGGTGAGGTCGGTTTTAAAATAGGGCTGTGAAGTTTTTTCGGTAGCGGCGGCTACTTTAATCCCACTAGATTTAAGAAAATCAATTACCTCTTTTAAATTATGCGCTCGGCAAATCGGAATTTTATAAATAGCACCTGCCGACGATTTGATGGTTCCCGAATTCAGCTGCGCCGAACCTTTTGAAGGGATAACTACTGCGTCAACGCCCGCACTTTCTGCCGTACGAAGCAATGCGCCGAAATTACGCACATCGCTAATACGATCCAACATCAGTAAAAAGGGCATCTTGCCCTGTTCGTACAACCCCGGTACAATATGCTCGATGTTGCTAAACGCGACGGGCGAGATGTAGGCCACAACACCCTGATGATTTTTCCGTGTTAGCCTGTTAAGCTTTTCTACCGGCACCACCTGATAGGGAACATCGCAGGTTTTAAATTTTTGCAGCAGCACTCTAAAGGCTTCACTCCCTGCACCCCGCTGAACAAATGCTTTCTCCACTTCGTGACCGGCATCAAGCGCCTCCAGTACCGGCCTAATACCGTAAACCATATCCTGCTGATTATCTTCTCTATAATGCATTACTCCTCCAATAATTTTTGGTCGATTGTTTTTTGTGCTTTGGCTCCCAGTGTTTTTAATTTCTCCACCTGGCCAATAATGTTACCCCTTCCATCTCTTAACTTTTTACGAGCATCCTCATACGACTTTTGCGACTTGTCGAGGTAGTTGCCAATCTTATCCAAGTCTTCGGTAAATCCAACAAACTTATCGTACAGCGAACCGGCTTGCCGGGCAATTTCCAGCGCGTTGCGGGTCTGTTTTTCCTGACGCCAGATTGATTCGATGGTTCGCAACGTTGCCAATAAAGTGGTTGGGCTTACAATAACCACTTTTCGCTCCCATGCATAGTTAAACAGGCTGTGATCGGCTTGAATAGCCGCGGCAAAAGCCGGTTCGATGGGCATAAACATCAATACGAAATCGGGGGTGTTTTTATCCTTGATAGATGGGTAATTTTTATCACTTAGCTCCTTTACATGCCTTTTTACCGAATCAACGTGCCGCTTCAGCGCCTTCTCTTTTTCCTCCTTTTCTTCCAACCCCACAAACTGCTGATAGGCAGTTAACGAAACTTTGGAGTCGATAACGATAAACTTATCGTCGGGCAATTGAATAACCACGTCAGGGCGGATGGTTTTGCCTTCTACGTTTTCGCCGGTGGCTTGAATAAAATACTCCTGGTTTTTGGTTAGTCCCGACTCTTCAAGAATTCTTTCCAGCACTACTTCACCCCAGTTTCCCTGCTGCTTGGAATCAGACTTAAGTGCCCTGGTTAGATTTTTTGCATCTCTATCGAGCTGTACGCTAAGTTCGTAAATCTTTTTAAACTCGGCTTTTAAATCGCTCTGATCTTTCAACCCTTTTTCGTACGTGTCTTCAACCTTTTTTTCAAACTGTTCGATCTTCTCTTTTAACGGGTTAATAAGTTCATTAATATTTTTTTGGCTGTTTTGACTAAACTCTTCACTATTTGCTTTTAATATATTGTTGGCAATCAATTTAAATTCCTGTTGCATCTGCTCTTTTACCTCTGCCAGCCTTTTTTTCTCCTCTTCCAAAAGTTTTCGCAGGTTTTCAAGGTCGGAAGTTAAAGAGGAATTTTTTTTCTCGGATTCTATCCGCCGGTTTTGCTCTGCTTTTAACTCCTGTTGTAAAGGCTCAATCTCGTTTAACTGTTCCAGTAAATTGCTGTTTTTAGTTTGAAGCCTGGCCACTTCAATCTCCGCTTCCGTTTTTTGTTTTACTTCTGATTCCAGTTTAGCAGTTATTGTTTGTAACTCTTCGCGTAAGGAAACCTCTTTGGTTTCCATGATAGCCCGTTCGTTATCAAACAACGCCACGCTATTATTAAGATCGCTTATACGCTGTTCAAACGCTGCTTCCTGCATCAATTTATCTGCTTTTCTTTTTTGCTGAAACCAAATTACTGCCACAGCCATCCCAACAAAAAAAGCCATTACTATCCATACATATTCCATAATCATACAAATTTTAGGTAAAGATAAGCAACCCTTTAAAAGGGAGTGCTGCATAAATGATTTTTTTTGGGAAGTAGTTTTTTGTAATGAGTAATTGTTATCAACAAAGTTGTTTAAAGTTAACCCGTTAAAAGATTATGAAATACATTGAAAATCAGAAAATAAATTTCAATATTTCCCTCTTTAGATGGAAAATAAAGGGGAAATAATAAAAAAGATATTTGTTTTCTGATTTTCAGTATCTTATTGATAAAAAAATTCAATTTTAAACAACCTCAACTATTTCTTGTCAGAAGAATTATCCATAACTAATCTAATTAGGTAAAAAAGATTATTTTTGCCGAAATAATTTCTAAAAACAAAAAAGATTTAACATGAAACGTATTTTACTTTTAACATGAAACGTATTTTACTTATTGTATTGGTTTTTGCTACATCGCTAACCTACGCGCAGGACACAACCAATTACTGGAAAACAAAAGGTAGCCTTACCTTTAATTTTAATCAATCCTACTTTAGCAATTGGTCAGCCGGGGGTGACAACAGCCTTGCAGGATTGCCAAAATTTAATTATCAAGCCAGTTATGCCAAAGATAAAATTAGCTGGGACAACAAATTAAACCTTGCCCTGGGCTATACCGTTACAGGAAATTCGAAAGCGATGAAATCGGATGACCTTATCGAGTTGTATTCGCTATTTGGTTACAAGATGAAAAAAAATTGGTATGCCACGATAATGCTGAAGTTCTCCTCGCAGTTTGCCAAGGGGTACGACTATGGGGTTGATTCATCAACCTACGTATCTAAATTTATGGCACCTGCTTACCTCGATTTTGGCCCGGGAATAGCCTATAAGTTACCCGATTGGCTGACAATTAATGTATCGCCACTAACGGCCAGAATGACCTTTGTTAACGATCAGGATTTAGCTGATGCCGGTAGTTTCGGACTTGACCCTGCGATTGTTGACAGCAATGGTAATATAGTTACCCACGCCAGCAAAACCAAATTTCAGTTGGGAGCCAAACTTACTGCGGCTATCCAATACGAAATATTTAAAAACGTAACCCTCGGTACAAGTCTGGAGCTTTTTTCTGACTACCTGCACAATCCCCAGGATGTTATCGTTAACTGGAAAACCCTTGTTAGGATGAAAGTTAACTCATGGTTAAATGTTGACTTCAACACCGAACTTTTTTACGACAAAAGCGTGAAGTTTTACGATGCTGCCGGTGTTGACCTCGGTTCTAAAGTACAGCTCAAGCAAAATTTAATGGTTGGAATAGGTATCTCATTTTAAAAAAAATGAAACGTATTGGCCTTTTATCAGACACCCACGGGTATTTACATCCGCGGGTGTTTGATTTTATGGGGGACTGCGATGAAATATGGCATGCCGGCGATATAGGTAATATGAATGTGGTTAAAAAGCTCGAAGCTTTTAAACCGCTTCGCGCTGTTTATGGTAATATCGACGGGGGCATACTCCGAACCATCTTTAGCGAAACTGCTGTTTTCACCATCGAAAAAACAGTAGTTGCCATGATTCATATTGGCGGTTATCCCGGGAGATATACTCCTGATGCAAAACAATTAATTGCGCAACACAAACCTAACCTGTTTATCTCGGGTCACTCACATATTTTAAAAGTCATACCCGACAAGCGAAATAACCTGCTTCATATCAATCCCGGCGCTGCCGGCAAATCCGGTTTCCATCAATTTATCACCATGGTACGATTTACTATTGACGGAAACAATATCAGCGATATGGAAGTGTTTGAATCAAAAAGAGGATAAACTGTGCTTATCCCACCTTTTAATATTTGGTAATCTAACCCGATTGTTCTATTTTTGAATGCTGTTAATATAAAAAAAAAGAGCTCCTAAACGCTACATAATATGAAAGTAACTACTGCATTTATTAAGATAAAAAATATTGGAACACGGGCACTGCTAATGCAGATTCTAACTGATAACAATATTACGGAATTTGTTACCGACGAAGAGGGTCTTTTTAACAACAAGGCTGATATTATTATTGCCGACTCAAACTATTTTCCCCAATTATGCAAAACCATAAAAAAGTTGAAGGAAACTAACTTTTTACCCGTGCTGGCTATAACCGACGAAAAAAACTCAATTGATGTCCAAAACGAATGCATCACCGATTTCCTTGAAACTCCCATTAACAAACAGGTTTGGGCTCATCGAATTAATACGTTTTTATCCATCCGACGTAAAGAGCTCGATAAAGCAGATTTTGAACCTTTTGGCCAGCTTTTCGATTCGCTGTTCATGGCGTTCCCCTGCCCTGCCCACATGGTTGATACTAAGCTCAATATTGTTAGAACCAATAAAAAGCTTTTAGAGCTCACGGGTAAAAAGCAGGAAGATATCGTGGGTAAAAAATGTTATGAAATCTACCAAAACAGAAAACAGGTTTGTGACAACTGTACCGTAAAAAAGGTACTGGAAGTTAACACTACTGTACACGAAGAGGACGTGCATATTTTTGCAGGTGATAAAAGATACTTTGAAAAAAGTGCTTACCCGCTGTATAACGAAAACAAGGAGATTGTGTATGTTGTTGAAACCGCTAAAGAGGTAACTGAAAAAGTTAATAAGCAACTGCTTATTGAACAAGGTGAGGAAAACTTCCGGAAGTTTATCGAAGAATCAAGCGACCTGATCATCCTGTTTAATAAAAAAGGAATTATACGGTTTGTCAACAAGCAAGTTGAAAAATACGGTTACACGCTCGAAGAGATATTAAACACCTCCATTTTAAATTATGTTGTCAGGGACAAGGCAAAGCAAACTGCGAAGTTGCTTGACGACCTGTTTAACGGGAAAGTTAACTCACTTTCGTTTGAAAATGATATCCTCACAAAAGAGGATCGGGTAGTTCCAATGATATCGAACGATGTACTTATTTATTTTGAAGGCGAGCAACTTGACCTGTCAGTACTTAAAGATATCAGCTCTTTAAAAAAAATAGAAAAGCAACTACGTGACAACTCCGAAACATTGACAAATATTTTTAATAACTCGGTGGTCGCTATTTACGTTCAGGAAAAAGACGGGACATTTTTGGATGTAAATCGTGCTGCCATGGCCATGTACGGATACAAAAGTAAAGATCAACTAATTGGGAAAAACCCCTCCATCATCTCGGATAATACAAAAAATGATTTGGAGGAAGTTAAAAAATATATGGAGCTTGCCTTTAAGGGTGAAGCTCAGTCGTTTATGTTTTGGGGCAAGCGAGTTGATGGCACCTCCTTTCCCAAATATGTTACCATCGAAAAAGGCTCCTATTACGGAAAGGATGTCGTATTTGCCTATGCCATCGACATTACTGACTGGCATGCTACCCAAAAACAGCTGGAAGAGAGAGAAGAAAACTATCGAGCCATCGTTGAAAACATTCACGACGGCTTGTATATTTACAATGGAAAAGAACTCAACTTCGTAAACGATCAGCTTTGTGAGATTATTGGCTTTTCAAAAGAAGAGATGTTTCAAAAGGATGTTTGGAATTTTTTCCACCCCGAAGACAGAGAGCGCATCAAAAAAAACACTTTTGCGCGCCTCGCCGGTAAAAATATACCCGTAGTGTTTTCGTCAAAAATCATTACAAAAAGCGGTGACACCAAATATGGCGAGTTTATGGTACGACGGATTACCTACCAAGGTAAGCCGGCTATCATGGGAGCCGTGCGCGATGTAACCGAAAACGTCATGTCAAAGCAACAACTGATTGAAGCCAAAGACAAGGCAGAAGAGAACAGCCGATTAAAGTCAGCCTTTTTAAACAACATGAACCATGAACTGCGTACACCCATGAATGCCATCATGGGCTTTTCGGAGCTAATGGACAAAGCCGATCCGGATCAGAAAACACAGTTTGCCGGTATCATCCGTAACAGCGCCAAACAACTACTCTCGTTAATGGATGATGTGCTCTATTTATCACGATTACAAAGCGAACGCCTCCCTATTAAAAACAACTACTTTTCACCTTGCCAGGTAGTAAACGACATCGTAAAAATGTTTACCGTAAGTAACCAGAACAAAAACATAAATATTGTTGCCGGCAATCCTGACAACCTTAGAAATGTTGAGATTTATGCCGACGAATCCAAAATAAGACAAATTATAACCAACTTTACCTCCAACGCTGTTAAACACACGTTTGAAGGATCGGTTGAAGTCGGGTTTTTTATTGAGGACAAAACCGTTGAATACTACGTAAAAGATACCGGCATCGGCATTCCAAAAGATGAGCAGACAAAAATTTTTGAAACATTCTACCGTGGGCGGCAATCTACTAGTGCTGCCATTCGAGGAACAGGTTTGGGCCTTAGCATTGCACAACAGATAGTAGAACAATTAGACGGTGAAATTAACCTCTCCTCCGATTTGGGACGCGGCTCTTATTTTTCATTTTCATTGCCGTTAAGAGGCATGAAAACCGTACAGACACAAAAAACAGACTCCTCCTCTGAAAAAACATTCAAAGGATGGGAAAATATCATCGTTTTAGTGGCCGAAGACGACTCTAACAATTTCTTTTTTTACGAGGCAATATTAAAAAAGAAAATCAAGCAGCTCGATCATGCATGGAATGGCAGAGATGCCGTAGCTATGACCAAAAAAAACAACTACGATTTGATTTTTATGGACATCAAGATGCCGATTATGGATGGTCTGGAAGCTACCAGGATTATTAAAGCTGAGTTTCCTGACCTGCCTGTTATCGCACAAACAGCCTATACCAGTAGCGAGGAGAGAAAAAGCATCATGGACGCCGGTTGCGACGAGTACATTTCAAAGCCCGTTAATAAACAAAAACTATTAAACATATTGCAAAGGTACGCCCTTGGGTAGTCAATATTTTTTGTATCTTTGAAGAAGAACATAAAAAAATATCATCATGAGTGTAAGTAACGATTTATCATTAGTGTACACAGGTTCGCGAGTAGAAGGACTTCTGCTCAAGGAACTGCTGGAAGAAAAAGGTATTGGGGTTTTTAAAAGAGACACCCTCGAGGCCAGCGTCATTGCCGGGTGGGCAGAAGGCTCACCCGAAGATGCATGCAAGCTGTATGTAGAAACAAAAAATACCGAAAAAGCCCAAGAGTTTCTAGAGGCCTATTTTAAAACCAGAAACAAAAAGTAAAGTACTAAAGTAGTACTTTGGTTACTAACAAAAGTAGTTGTTTTAACTGGCATGAAAGGAGGATTTGGTGGAGCGTTGTTTGATGCGTTATTATATACTTAACGCTGAGTTGAAAGATACCTGCGAGTTTAATCCCGACTTGTTTACAAACACCCCGTCAATTTACGAGGTAATCAGAATTGAAGATGGAATCCCCCTGTTTTTACAAGACCATATTGAGCGCTTTTATCACTCGATGGTGCTTTCAGAAAATTTGTGCAATATTACTGAAAAACAAATTCGAAGCCGATTAAAAGCTTTAATTGAAACCAATCGGGTACAAACGGGGCTATTAAAGTTTGTATCAATCAACCATCCGGAAGCCGGTAAACTATTCGCCGCCTGGATTGCTCCCTTTTTCTTTCCTTCGGCCAAAGATTACGAGTTGGGAATTACTATGATGAGCTACCGTGGAATCCGTGAAAACCCCAACGCAAAAACCTCACATCAAAAAATTCGTGAAAAATCAAACCGGTTAATTAAGTACAATAGCGTGCATGAGGTGATGCTGTTTAACGAACAGGGTATTATTTCGGAAGGAAGCCGTTCAAACCTCTTTTTTATTAACGGAGGAATCCTTTTCACACCACATCACAGCTTAGTATTAAAAGGAGTAACTCGCCAAAAAATTATCGATTTAGCTTTAGCATCAGGAATTGATGTTGTTGAAAGTGCCTTCCGCCGAAATGAAATCTCCGATTTTGAGGCGCTGTTTATCACGGGCACTACCCCCAAAGTACTGCCTGTTTATAATATTGATACCGTTCCCTTCAAGGTTTCACATCCTGTTATTCAATACTTATCAGAAAAATACAACAACCTCATCGCCAAGTATGTAAAAAACTTTAGCTGGTAGTTTTTTCATTAAACCGAATAGTTGTATTTTTACCCAAACAAAAGTTATGAAACGTCTTCTGTTTACACATCTTTTTCTTCTGCTACTCACAGTTTCTTTTGCCCAAAAAAAAATACCGGCTGATTACTGTATTACTCAGGATGAGATGCGCCTCTTTCAAACCATTAACTCCATTCGCGAGGAGTATGACAAAGAACCCGTTAAATTATCGGCTTCACTGAGCGTGGTGGCTCGCACACATTGTACTGATTTGTTTTTAAACCACCCTGACACAAGCATTTGCAATTTGTCGAGCTGGTCGGATAAAGGCAACTGGACACCTTGTTGTTACAACGCCTATATACCAAAACCGCTATGCATGAAAAAGAAACCAAAGGAGCTTACCCCTTACCCCTACTATGGTTACGAATTAGCCGCCTATTTTGAGGATGGATATAACTTAGACAGCCTAGTAAAGTTATGGAGTGATACCAAGGAGGTGCTCGATATGATATTGACAAGAGGAGCCTGGGAAAATAAAAAATGGGTTGTCGGCGGTGTAGGTATCGACAGCAATTATGTTTCCATTTGGTTTGGCCAAAAGCCCGACAAGGTAAAGGTACCCCATCTCTGCAAAGGAAAAAAAATTCAAAAACAAGCCAAAGCAGCCCCATCCAAAAAATCTTACTTCTATTTAATCATCGCCAGTTTTAACAACGAGGCTGATGCCAAAGAGGCGCTTCGGCGGACAAAAAAAAGTGGCTTTAAGGAGGCCGGATTGCTAAAAGGAGAAAAAAATATTAGAGTTTACTTAAATAAGTACGAAGGGCTAAAGGAAGCCACGAACGTTAAAAGTTCGCTGTCGCCTACCTACCGGGATGCCTGGATATTGAAAAAATAATGATGATGAACGAGTTTTATATAAAAGAGGTTGCTGAGAAAAAAGAAAAGCAGGAATTTCTTGATTTTTCGGCACGCCTTTATACCAACGATAAAAACTGGATTAGGCCACTGGATGAAGATGTGGAAAAGGTTTTCGACCCAAATAAAAATAAATTTTTCAGAACAGGAAATGCCAGACGTTGGCTGTTGATAAACGGGAGCGGAGAGACAGTAGGAAAAATTGCCGCCTTTCATGAAAAAAACACGGCCAACAGTTTTGAACAACCCACGGGTGGCATCGGTTTTTTCGATTGTATCGATAACCAACAAGCAGCAAATATCCTGTTTGATACCGGAAAAAAATGGCTTCAGCAAGAAGGCATGGCCGCCATGGATGGCCCCATAAACTTTGGCACTCGCGAACATTTTTGGGGATGCCTGGTGGACGGGTTTTTTGAACCGGTTTACAATATGCCTTACAATTACGGCTACTATGCCAGACTGTTTGAAAACTACGGATTTAAAAACTATTTTAATCAGTACACTTATCACATGCCCACCGACCCTTCGATACTACAGCCCATTGTTCGCGAAAAGGCAGCTCGTGTATCTCGCAATCCGGCATACAAAGTGGTTACCTACAAACGAAAAGAAATTGAAAAATTTACCGGGGCTTTTGTTACCATTTTTAATGAAGCCTGGGGAAAATTTCCGGGTATAAAACCCATGAAAACAAAGCAGGCATTGGCTATGTTTAAAACGATGAACCAAATTCTTGACCCGCGCATCATTTACTTTTTGTATCACCGCGACCGTCCCATCGCCTTTTTTATCATGATACCTGATTTATACCAGATGATTCGTCATTTTAATGGAAAGCTAAACATAATAAACAAGTTAAGGATGTTTGGCTATTACCGGATTTTCAGAAATGCCACACGGGCTTTGGGTCTTATTTTTGGCGTAGTTCCGGAGTTTCAAGGCAAGGGTGTTGAAGCAACCATGATAGTCCAATTTGGTGAAGACACAAAAATGCCCGGTTTCAGGTACACCGACCTGGAGATGAACTGGATTGGCGATTTCAATCCAAAGATGATGAAACTCATGGGTACTATCGGGGCTAAGATTAGAAAAACACATGTTACCTACCGGTATCTTTTCAATCAAAAAAAACCGTTTAAAAGAGCCAGGGTTCTATAGCCTCAAAAATAGGGTAATACAGCATACCGGCTTTATTAATAAAGGCTAAAAGTTACACCCCGCAAAGCGGGGCTCTAATTATACATCGCTTATTCCATACGCTGACGCGTATGGCTATTCAAATGACATCCCCTTTGGGGATTGATACAAGTGGTGGTCTTGTTGAATAATATTAGAGTTTCAGGTTCAAAATCAAATGCTGGTGATAGTCACCATTAACCAAAGAAACTTCAAAGAAACCCCGTTAACCCTGTCAATTTTAGTAAAGTCCCGAAGGGACGTAATTTGAATAGCTCCGGGATTCATCCCGGGGTATAAATACAAAAGCAATAGAGCCCCCGGAGTGGGGCGAAACCTCGATAGTCAAAGCAAATATTTTTCATCAAAAACAATGTGGTGTTCATTTAGCAAAGTAATGAACTCGTCTCTAAAGCTAATCTCCTTATGATGTATTTCTTGATTCTTTATTTACTCTATCAAATTATCTTTCGAATCATAGGAATAGGTAAAAGCACCATATCCCTCTTGCCAATAGGTAAAATTGGGAAAACAGATGTTTAAAAAAAGCACCGGCCTAAAAGGTCAGCGCTTTTTTTATTTTGCGGTCGTTTAAAGTTGAATTACTTTTTTAACAATAACGCCATGTAAATCAGAAAAACAAATATCTTGTTAATTACTCCTCCTTTGTTTTCCCTCCAAAGAGGGAAATAATGGAATTTGTTTTCTGATTTACAATGCATTTCATACTTATGTAAGTGGCCAACATCAAACAACTTTTCTATTAGCCGCAAGTTTACCGGTTCATCTTACGAATCAGGTTTAATGCACTACCAGCTCTAAACCATTCAATCTGGTTTTGATTATAGGTATGGTTGGCTTTAAACTCATCAGTAGTGCCATCGGCGTGATGTAATACTACGGTAAACTGTTTACCGGGAGCAAAATCGGCAAGACCAAGCACATCAACCCTGTCATCTTCCAACACTTTTTCGTAATCCTCTTTGTTGTCAAACGTTAGTGCCAAAACACCCTGCTTTTTAAGGTTTGTTTCGTGGATACGGGCAAACGAGCGCACCAATACCACTTTTACACCAAGAAAACGAGGCTCCATGGCAGCGTGTTCACGTGAGGAACCTTCGCCATAATTTTCGTCGCCAACTATAATAGAGCCAACGCTTTGGTCGCGGTAGGCCTGAGCCGTTGCCGGTACGGGGCCATACTCGCCTGTAAGCTGATTTTTAACATAATTGGTTTTGTCGTTAAAATAGTTTACACCACCAATCAGCATGTTTTGTGAGATGTTTTCAAGATGCCCGCGGAAACGAAGCCATGGACCTGCCATTGAAATGTGGTCCGTAGTACATTTTCCTTTGGCTTTAATAAGAAGGTGTAATTTTTCAAAATCTTTACCATCCCATTCGGCAAAAGGGGTTAATAATTGTAATCGTTTTGAGTCGGGTTTTACAACCACTTCCACCTGGCTTCCATCCTCGGCAGGAGCCTGGTATCCCGGGTCTTTTACATCAAAACCTTTAGGCGGGTAAACCATGCCGTTGGGTTCGTCAAGTTTTACCTTTTCTCCTTTATCGTTTACCAATTCGTCGGTAAGCGGGTTAAAATCAAGGGTTCCTGCAATTGAATAAGCCATCACCATTTCGGGTGAAGCCACAAAAGCAAAGGTATTGATGTTTCCATCGTTACGTTTGGCAAAATTCCGGTTAAAGGAGGTTACAATCGAGTTGCGATGGCCATCTTTAATGCTTTCGCGATCCCATTGGCCAATACACTGTCCGCAAGCATTGGCTAAAACGGTAGCCCCTACTTTTTCAAAGAGCTCAATTAAACCGTCGCGTTCGATGGTATAACGAACCTGCTCGGAACCCGGTGTGATAAACAGCTCACTTTTAATTTTCAATCCTTTATCCAGTGCCTGACGTGCCAGCGAGGCAGCCCGTGTAATATCCTCGTACGATGAGTTAGTACAGGAACCTATTAATCCGGCTTCCATGTTAAGAGGCCAGTCTTTGGCTTTGGCAGTTTCACCCATTTTTGAAACGGTAGTTCTCAGGTCAGGGGTAAAAGGGCCGTTGAGAGCAGGCTCGAGGTCGGAGAGGTTGATTTCGATAACTTCGTCAAAATATTTTTCAGGTTCAGCGTAAACTTCGTCATCACCGTTAAGGTAATCGGCAATATCGGCAGCGAGTTCGGCAACATCGGCACGGCCTGTTTGACGCAGGTACTCGGCTGTGTTTTCGTCGAAACCAAAAACTGAAGTGGTGGCACCCACCTCGGCACCCATGTTACAAATGGTAGCACGTCCGGTAGCTGAAAGGGCGCGGGCACCTTCGCCGAAATATTCGACAATAGCACCGGTTCCGCCTTTTACAGTTAAAATGTCGGCCACTTTTAAAATGACATCTTTAGGAGCCAGCCAGCCGCTCAATTTTCCGGTAAGCTTAACGCCAATTAATTTCGGGAATTTAAGTTCCCAGGGCATGTCGGCCATCACGTCAACGGCATCGGCACCACCAACTCCGATGGCAATCATTCCAAGTCCGCCAGCATTGGGGGTATGTGAGTCAGTTCCAATCATCATTCCACCCGGAAATGAATAATTTTCAAGAACAACCTGATGGATGATACCAGCACCCGGTTGCCAAAAACCAATACCATATTTATTAGATACTGACGCCAGGAAATCATATACTTCCTGGTTGTTATATTTTGCATTATTAAGGTCTTTTTCAGCACCCTCCTTGGCAGTAATAAGGTGATCGCAATGTACGGTTGAAGGAACAGCAACCACTTTTTTACCTGCCTGCATAAACTGTAGCAAAGCCATTTGCGCCGTGGCGTCCTGCATGGCTACACGGTCGGGTCGGAAATCGACATACGATTTTCCACGTTCATAAGCTTCTTTAGCAGCTCCTTCGTCCAGATGGGCGTAAAGAACCTTTTCTGCATGGGTCATTGGTCTTCCGAGCAACTTTTTGGCTGCATCAACACGCTCCGGAAACCGTGCATAAAGACCTTTAATCATTTCAATATCAAATGCCATATTATTATTTTTTAAACGGTTAGTTTTAAAACTTGTTAATCCTGAAAAACAACCTTTTTACAGGGGGCACAAAGGTATGGAATTCTTGCTGGAAGGACAAGAATTATGGCTGAATATATTATGAAATAAACATGGGAATGATGCACTAAATAATAAATTTGACAAGTAATCATCGCTTTGCTAAATGATTATTCAACCCCTTCAGGGTTGATGTAAATAATATTTATTTACTATTCACATTCAATCCTTTCTGGATTACTAATATAACATGCTTCTATTCAAATTCAATCCTTTCTGGATTTTGAATACATATTATTTCTCACAAAGGTAAATAAATAACAATCTTACTTAATATACCTGATCCGATATTTTTTTGAATATCAGCACATCAAAATAGGATTTAGCCATGAGAATGTATCATTTAGGTTTCAGCACCGACAGACAGTATTACAGGCAACCACAGTAGAACATAGTTTTAGCCTCTTGTAATTTTTATTGTTTATAAACTAACAGGCCCCAACCACATCTTTATCATACACATATTACGCCAGCTCATACAAAAACCTATTTTTGACATTCAAATATTCAACCCTAAAAACAATGAAAAAATATTTTACAAAAATTTTCCTGACGGTAACCCTGATATTGGGACTTTTGTTTATTCCATTCTACATTTTTAATGAATTAGTGGTGGTAAATGACTATTTCCATTTTATTGGAACTATTGCCGATACCGGCGGGTCAATTGTCATCCACGCTTTTGGAGCCCTCTTTGGGATTTCGGCTGCCATTTCGTTAACAACACAAAAAGTGCGCGAAACAGCTATTATGTCTGATGCCACTTCCGACAGGTTTTCTTTATTTGGGAGCATGGTATTGTGGGTTTTTTAGCCCAGCTTTTGCGCCGCTCTGGTTCCTGCTGAGCTGATTCCTGCTTCGGTAGTGAATGTCTTTTTGGCTTTATCGGGATCCACTTTGGCAACCTATTTTATATCGGTAAAACTTAGAGGGAAAATTGGTGCTGCCGACATTGCCAATGCTGCCCTTGCCGGTGGCGTTGCTATTGGCTCCACTTTCGACGATGATGCCGCTGAGTTTGAAGAAGCTGACTAAGTCCAAATTAGTTTCTTTTAAAGAACTTCACTTTGTAAACCTATTACTTCCTCCCCAAAACTTTTTTCTCAATAATTTCATAAAGCACCTCTTTTTTTACCGGTTTAGTAACGTAATCGTCACAGCCTAATCGAAGTGCATTTCTTTTTTCCTCAGGCATAGCGTAGGCAGTTTGAGCTATAATAATTGAATGTGGCTTTTTAAGTTTAATATGTCGGGTAGCGTCAAGGCCGTTAACCTCCGGCACCTTAATGTCCATCAGTATTAAATCGTACTCGTTATCCATCGCCATTTTTATGGCTTGCAACCCGTCAACAGCTCTATCGAGTACCTTTACCCGCTTTTTCAACAAGACTTCCATATACAAATAGCTGTCTTCGTCATCCTCTGCCACCAATACCTTTAATTCATTCCATTGTTGAGTGATTGGGGGTTTTATTTTTTTAGTACTTTTTTGTTTTAACACCTTTTTATAGGGCAGGGTAAAATAAAACTCCGACCCTTTGTTTAACTCGGTAACAACCCCAATTTTACCTCCCATGGTTTCCACCAGCTCTTTGGCAATATTCAACCCTAAACCGGTTCCCCTGATAGCGCTAAACATCACATCGGAGCTACGGAAAAAGGCATCAAATATTTTAGGTATCTCCTCTTTGGCAATTCCCTTTCCTGTATCTTTAACATAAAATCTAACACTATTTCCTTCTACCGTGAAACCTATTTCAACGTATCCTGAGAAGGTATATTTTAGCGCGTTGGAAACAAAATTGGTTATTACTTGTTGAATTTTATCAACATCAGAAATAATCACAAAATCTTTTAGATTACCCGGATACGACATACGGATATCCAGATTGTTCACATTTTCGTCAGAAACCAAAAACATTTGAAAAACCGTATCAATTAGTTCAGCAGGTTTACACTCCGAAAGGGTAACCGGCAAACGCTCGCTTTGGAGTCGTGATAAAAATATAACATCATCTATAAGTTTTAGGAGTTGTTTAGCACTGTTTAGTACTATTTTTGCGTAATCATTTTTCTCTTCACAAGAGGCTTCTGTCATAAGGTCGGAAAAGCCCATTACCGCGTTCATGGGAGTTCTGATTTCGTGATTCATATTGCCCAAAAAGGCTGTTTTAAGTTTGACAGCCTCTTCAGCTTGCTGCTTGGCATTTTTGAGCTCTTTTACTGAAGCGTCCCGAATCCACATGTTAATAACGATAAAAGAAAAAATATCTATCAGGTTAAGTTCGGCTTCGTTCAGCATGTAGTCAGGCTGCGAAAAAGCAATCCCGATAAACCCCACCTTCCCCTCTTTATGAAACAAAGGAAAACAGATAAGGGTTCCAATTCCTTTCTGCTCGAATACATGCCTCAGTTTTTCATCCTGAAAGTCATTTTTTGATACTGAACAATGTTTCTCAGTATTTACAATATTATTAATAAACCAATCGTGTATTCTTAACAAGGTATCATCATCAAATCCGGATAAAATATGCTCTCCATCTTTATCTGCTGACCATTGATATAAGTTACCCCACTGGTTTTTCTGTTCATCAAACTCGGTTAAACACATCCTGTCAGCCTTTAAATAACTGCCAATCTTATCAAGATAGTGAGTAATTAGAGTTGGTTGGTCGATGGCATCAGTAGAAACATAATAGGAAAGAATATCGTTTAGTACCTGCTGCCTGTAAAGGTGGTCTTTTAAATCCTCTTCAAACTTTATTCGTTTGGTAATGTCCTGTTTAATGGCAATAAACCTTGTTATGTTACCATTGCTATCGAATACCGGAGAGATAGTGTTTTCCTCGTGGTAAAGTGACCCGTCTTTCCGTTTGTTTATTAACTCGTGTTTCCACACTTTCCCTGCGAGGATGGTATCCCATAACTTTTTATAAAAACTTTGGGGATGTTTGTCCGATTTTAAAATACGCGGATTTTTACCAATGGCTTCCTTTGAAGAATATCCGGTAAGATTAGTAAAAGCCTTATTTACCCAGTCAATATTCCCGTCAACATCCGTTATCACCACCGCGCTGGCGGCCGAGTTGAGTGCATGCCTAATGACAACCATCTCGCTTTCCACGCGCTTTTCCTCGAGGAAAAAGCTTATCTCACGGGCAATAATCTCAATAAAACTAAAAGTTGACTGATAATGCAATAAATCGCGTGAAACGCTTTTTAATATAATAACACCAAAAAAACGATGAGCAGCACCCAACGGAATGCCAACCCAAACCTCAGGTAAGCTATTTTGCTCCTTATCAATAAGATCGCCAAGCTCCGCATGGATATCTTCGCGTGAAAGTACCACCAGTTTGTTTTGCTTTTCAGTTTTGCCTGCAAGTAATATATCCGCCTCATGGTTTTTACATGGAGTTACTTTTTGAGTATCGAAGCAGTAAACCCTGCTATCACTTTTTTTGAAAAAGTAGAACTCGGCATCCTGAAAACAGGTAAATTTATTAACCTCATTGCTTAAAGTTAATAACAGCGAATCGGCATCCGCTACCGTATCAATAGCTTTCCTAATATTTTGCAATATCCGTGAAGCTGTTTTTATATTTTCCAGTTCCGTACTGTCTTTAACCGATGTAAAAATGTACTTTTCTGCATTTAGCATTACTATTCGACCCGACAAAATACCATAAAGCAAGGTACCCGTTTTCGACTTAAAAACAACTTTCATGTTCGAGACAACTCCCTTGGAAAGCAACTCAGAAACATAATGCTCCCTGTCGGAAGGGTCGCTCCAAATATTTAAATCCAGCACATTTTTCCCAATCACTTCCTCTTTTCTATAACCCAATCTTGTAATAAAGGTACTATTTACATCCACATAAATTCCCCCGATGGTGGTAACAGCAAAAACCTCATTTACCGCCTCCATGGCTGACAAAAATTTCTGTTCACTTTCGTAATAGGCTCTTTGATACCCCTTAGCAGGCTCGATGTCCTCCATGGTAACCACAAACTTTTTCACCCTCGTATTCAAAGCAATCGAAACCTTCCAGGTACGCAACCTGTTTAACCTGTCCTTAATCTTTAGCTCCATCTGATTTACCCCAACAGCATCGCCTTTAAAAGCCTCCTCGTAAATTTTAATAAGTTGTTCGTGGTACTCTTCAGGGGTAACGGCAGCCCAGTAGACACCAATTATTTGCTTGCTATCAAGGCCAAACAAATCGACAGCTACCTTATTAATAGTTTCAACACAACCATCCTCGTTAAGTACCACAACGGGAGTATTTAAATTATGCACTACAATATTGACCAGCTCTTTTTGACCTTCAATAATGCTATAATAGCTTTGCTGTAACGATATCCATTTTTGTAATTTGACTTTCCAAAGTTCGATGGAATCGGTTTGAAAAACGATTTCATCAAATCCTTTTTGATACCACGACACGGCCTCATCGTTACCGGACACGAAAACAATAGCCGGCACCAAATTGTCCGAATGTCCTTTTTGTAAAGATACGAGCTGCAAAAAAGTAGTGGCACCTTTAACATCCAGCACGAAAAAATCAATCTCTCGCTCATCCGAAAGTGAATTTTCAAACTTGGCTGTGATAACTTCAAAACCTGCATTCCTAAAAAAGGAAACCAGCTCATTAAACAATGAGCCATCCTCTACTGAAATTAACACCTTGCTGTTTGCCATTGTTTCCATTTTATTTTTATTTCAAAAATAGATAATTTTACCACAGGAAACGCTAAAGAAAGGCTAAATATTCGGCAAATAGATGCCAATAATTGATGGAGCTGTCACCAATCACATAGAAGATAACTCACCCCTGGTATTATTTAGTATTGAAGTTGTTTAAAGTTAACTACATGGATGATTATGAAATACCTTGTAAATCAGAAAACAAATATCTTTTTAATTGATCCTCCTTTGTTTTCCCTCCAAAAAGGGAAATACTGGAATTTATTTTCTGATTTACAAGATGTAATTGATAAAAAAGTATTTTAACTTTAAACAACTTCATTGTTAGTTATGCTATTTAACAATAATTTTCAATCGATAATCTGTTTTCAAAAAGATAGTTAAAAAAATTTGTGAACCATCGTGATTTAATAAAAATATGTTATACTTGTAAATAATTATGAAAGGAAAAGTAGTCGTTATAACAGGAGCCAGCTCAGGCATTGGAAGAGCACTGGCATACGAGTTTTCGGGCAAAGGATCGAAGGTAGTTTTAGGTGCCAGGAATCACGATAACCTTAAAAAGGTGGCCGATGATATTAACCTGCAAGGAGGTGAAGCCGTTTACTGTGTGACCGATGTTAGCAACGAGAATGATTGCAAAACCCTGATACTTACCGGCGTTGAAAAATACGGCAGAATAGACATTTTAATAAACAACGCGGGAATATCCATGCGTGCCATGTTTAACGATTTAAAACTGGATGTTTTAAAACAGTTGATGGATATTAATTTTTGGGGGACGGTGTATTGCACTAAGCATGCGCTTCCTTTTTTGCTGGAAACGAAAGGGGTCGTGGTAGGTGTATCCTCCATTGCCGGATTAAAAGGGTTGCCCGGACGAACAGGCTACTCGGCTTCTAAATTTGCCATGAACGGCTTCATGGAAACACTCCGGATAGAAAATCTGAAAACAGGTCTTCACGTGCTAATGGCTTTTCCGGGATTTACAGCTTCTAACATAAGAAACACCGCGCTGGCAGCCGACGGTAGTATGCAAGGTGAATCGCCTCGTGATGAGGAAAAAATGATGACGGCCGAGGAGGTTGCCACTCATATTTATAAAGCGGTAGTTAAACGGAAAAACAGAATAATTTTAACCACGCAGGGAAAGTTAACCTTTTGGATCAATAAGTTTCTTCCCAATTGGCTTGACAAACAGGTGTACAAACAGATGGCAAAAGAACCCGATTCACCTTTTAAATAAATAGTATAATAAACCAAAATCAAAATAATACAACTATGTTAGAATCATTAGAAATCAAGCCCAAAGTTGGCTTTGGAGAAATAAAATTCGGAGAGTATCTCGATAATATTGTAACCCTGTTGGGTGAAGCGGAGGAGTTAGACTCGATAGAAGAAGAGGAGGAGATGAACATGCTCATTTTACACTACTGGGAGCTGGGGTTTTCAGTAATATTTGAAGGAATGACAAAACAGGTGGTTTCAGGTTTTGAAACGGACCATGCCGATGCCACCATGTACGGCCATAAAGTTATTGGCATGAGCGAAGAAGATATTATCAAGCTGATGAAAGAAAACGGGCTTGGCAGTTATGAATCGGAAATGGAAGAAGTTGACAAGCGTGTTTCGTTTGACGAGGAGATGCTCGACTTTTACTTTCGCGATAACAAGCTGGTATATGTAAACTGGGGTGTTTACGTAAACGAAGAGGGTGAGATTGAAGATTTTTAGGAGATTTTTTTCTTGGCGCACTTCAATAAAAACGGATTTGTTGAAAATTTTCAGGCAAAAAGTTATGCAAATAAAAAAGGTTACAACTTTTAACAGTTGTAACCTTTTCATTTTCAAGTGAACCCGGCAGGGGTCGAACCTGCAACCTCCTGATCCGTAGTCAGGTGCACTATCCATTATGCTACGGGTCCATTGGTGACTATTAATGACACCTTTATGACAGGCAAGTCCCCGTCATAAATCGGAGTGCAAAAATAGTACATTTTTTGTTTTCTGAAACCTTTTTTTAAAAAATCTATGGTATTAAGTTTGTTTCCTTTAGTTAACCTCTTTGTCTGAAAAAATATCGGGCACAAATGTCTGTTCCTGCATGGGCGGACGAACATAACCCTTTTCGCGCGATCGCTCGGGAAGTTCGATGGGCGGTGGCGTTAAATCTTCGTAGGGAATCAGCGATAGCAAATGATGAATGGTGTTAAGACGAGCCCGCTTTTTATCGTCGGCATTCACCACATACCAGGGAGATATTTTAGTGTCGGTATAGGAAAACATTTCATCTTTGGCTTTTGAATACTCCACCCATTTTTCACGTGATTTTAAATCCATAGGGCTAAGTTTCCACCGTTTTGTCGGATCCGCCAAGCGGGCTTGAAAACGCTTTTCCTGTTCCTCCTCACTTACCGAAAACCAATATTTAATAATTGTGATGCCGGCACGGATAAGCATCCGTTCAAAATAGGGACAAGCCCTAAGGAACTCCCAATACTCATCATCAGTACAAAAACCCATCACACGCTCCACCCCTGCCCTGTTGTACCACGACCGGTCGAAAAGCACCATCTCGCCGGCAGCTGGCAAATGAGGCACGTAACGTTGAAAATACCATTGTGTTTTCTCTTTTTCGGTAGGCACACCCAATGCTACAACCCTTGCAACACGTGGATTCAGCCGCTCGGTAATACGCTTAATCACGCCCCCCTTCCCTGCGGCATCACGGCCTTCAAAAATCACCACAACCTTTTTTCCCCGTGCTTTTATCCACTCCTGCAGTTTAACCAGTTCTATTTGCAAGTCGTGCATTTCCTTTTCATAAAACGAAGTTTTAACTTTTCCGTTCTTGTTAAAGTATTCTGATTCCATGGCTTAAATTTTATCCAAATATAGGAATTATGATTTATTATTGCAAACACAACCTGTTCAATGTCCGTTTTTCCTACTTTTGTCCACTTTAAATAAAAATAAAATGAACAAAATACTTTTACTATTGCTTAGTGCCTTCATCGTTGTTGCTCTTTTTTCGTGCGATAGCACAAAGCAACTCGCACAAACCGGGCAATCAGCCCAAACGGCTTATGCCAACGGCGAATATGCAAAAGCATTATCGCTATGGGAAAACGTAATCAATAGCTACAATCAAAAAGGAGAATCAAAAAAATGCCCGGTCTATACCGATGCCGGAATGGCAGCGTATAAACTGGGTCAAACCGATAAAGCCATCAACTATTTAAAGCAAGCCGATTATTCCGACTTTAGCAATGAAAATACCTATCTGAC
>Ga0164318_10000722_pt1 | contig 26891 bp, 25 predicted proteins | sample GuaBasSedimGuay9_FD_113734 | JGI IMG/M metagenome (GOLD analysis project Ga0164318, IMG submission 113734) | Subseafloor sediment microbial communities from Guaymas Basin, Gulf of California, Mexico - Guay9, Core 4571-4, 0-3 cm | ecosystem: Environmental > Aquatic > Marine > Hydrothermal vents...
AGATGAATAAAGCTCATCTTCATCAAACGATAAATTCCCACGGTTAACCATAGAGTACCAAGTGTACACTGTCATTAGTCTTACGTCTGCATATCCAAGACTCTCACATGCAGCAGACTTATTCAATGCATTTATAGCTTTAGAGGCTTCTTTTATCATCTCATCAGCCTCATACAACCGATCATAAGCAATGGCCAAAATCTCAAAGTCTGTTAAACTATCCACTCCAGACACACTATCGAGATCATGTTTCAACTTAAAATAATCTTCAACCACTTTTGACTTATACTTTACTACCTCATCCCATGTGTAGTTCATACACTTATTCTGTTTATCAAGAATCATAGCTGAAACAGCGTAACTTGAAGCACTGTAATAGTGAGAGAGATTATATTCCTTAAACGCATTAAAAATCTTTTCGTCTGTCTCATTGTATGTTAAATTAGATAAAAGGTAATCAGCAGACTTTTGCATCACAGTATTAAAAACAGAATAATTTAGAGCACAATGAGTTGACAAATCAACACCAGTAAAGTACTTGTACGCAGACACGATATCACCAACAGTGTATATTTCTATACCAGTTATATTAGGGGCAGTGTTTATCTCGGGAATAATAAAGAACCTCATCCCAGCTTGTTTAGCCGCGTACACCTTACTCTCTATACCACCAACAGGACCAACACTTCCATCCAGATTTATAGTCCCTGTCATTACTCCATCTGTTCTCAACGCATCACCGTGTAGTTGAGACATTATAGCTACTGTTATCATAGCTCCAGCAGAAGGGCCAGCAACAGCGTACTGGCTCTTATCAAACTTAACATAAATATCATAATCAGAGCAGTCAACATTAAGTTCACTACAAGCCACAAAAGCAGCCTCTCTAACAGAAACTTGTGTACTAGGTTCAACCAGAGGATTAACGTCAACAAATATAGACCCATTGCCTTGAGTTACAGATATATCTGCCATTATAAGTGTCCCGTTCCCAGAACGCATGTTAACTGCTGGCAAGTATACCTGGACAGCATAAGAACTAGTTAAAACAAGCAGAGCCACGATCATAATTAACTTGCGCATACTTAACACCTATAACAATGTAAACACTATTACAAATTAAACGTTTCGAAACGTTTATTTAAATCGCGTGCTTATAATAAAGTATGAACCCATTTGAGTCAGAGAAGATAAAAGACATAGTGTATGATGCAATAAATAAGTTTGCACTACCTGTAGACAGAGAGAAAATGACCGCTGATGTAAGCAGGAGTATGAGTCAAGATCTTATGAGGACATTAAGCATGGTGTTTAAAAAGTACTTCACAACTCAAAGAACAATGAAGGCGCTGATGTATATAGCTGAAAGATTAAGTAACCTCATCGAAGTACAGATAGTTCCAGAGATCCTAGAGATGGAAAGAAACGAAAATGCAAAGTTAAAAGTTTATATCCAGAACAGATCAGGTATACCCCTTAAGATCAGATTAAGAGTTGAACAAAAAACAGGAGACTCTCCTTTAATATTCGACGTAAAGAGAGGATTCTCAGACATAAACTATGTTAGAGAAGTACTTATGGACAACATGCAAACAAAACTATTCAGAGTGAACATAAAAACAGATATACTCGGTATGAAGGATCTAAAAAATCTAAAAGAAAAGGGATTAACAACGTCCACGCTACACATAATAGTCGAGTCACCAGACATAACAGGACTGAGAAAAGGTCCAATACCTTGCACCATAAATATACACAGGTAGTAGAAATGGAAGAGCTTCTAATGCCAATGGAGGTAAAACATAAGAGTAGCAAGAAGTGGATTATACTAGTTATTTTGCTGCTAATTATAGCTGCATGGTACTTCTATCGATCAGAGCACAAAGTAGAATACAGCTTAGAGAGCTTTCACTGTACTAGAACAGGAGCAATCTCAGTAGTTATAGTAGGAGACATCCCTAATGATTTAACATGGACATTTGATGTGAGATACAACGGTAGTGTATACACAAGAAAGGTATCCCAACCAACAGTAAATGGTAACAGAGTAGTGCTCAGATGCATTGTAGAAGATTTAAATACAAACGTTGGGGACAAGATAGAGGTAACTCTCAAAAGTGCAATAGGAACAAAGAAGTTTGAGTGTACAGCGTCCTAAACCTTGTAATCGTCTATTAAACACATCATTTTAAACAAAAATCTATTAAGCTCATCTGCTGTAGCCAGTCTAACAACCTTGTCTTTGTATGTATTAGAAGTTACAACATATGCTCCATCAGATAGCTCTATATCAAACTTTATACCAGATATATGATAAAGCTCAGCTCTATCTCTACCTCTTCTTCGGAATTGCCATCCTTCAACAAGATTTAAGTCAGGTATAACTTTGAGTCTAACATCTGAATTAACCATACAACACACACCCCCTGTGATAAGGGCCTCTACTTATATAAAGATCGTAATTATTTATAAATCTTCCGAAATTACTCACTAGTAATCATGCTTTCCTAAGGAACTCATAAAGATCAACGCCATCGTCAGGCTTTATCACTTTTTTCGGCTTTAGTACTCTCATTTTTCCGTATCCAAAGTCTGCCACAACATAAAACGGCCAAGATTCTATCTTTGGAAGCATATACCCCTTATAATATATTGTACCTCCTGAAGTAGACTTTACCTCAACAAATATAACCTTATTATCCTTTACACAGACAAGATCTGCTATGCCAAAGCTACCAGTAGCTCTTACAACTAACCACCCATGATCCTCAAAGGCCTTTTTAACCTTCCTCTCAACGTAAGTACCTTTTGTTTTCATAAGCTCACCCAATCACACTCATAGTAAACAACATCCATCTCATCATCAACAATAGCAACCAACGCCTTCTTTTTAACAGAATGTGTTACCCTAATCATAGAAGCATACTGACTAAGAGGTATCCTCTCACTCTCCTTAAAGCAGAACACCAACCAATCAGAATGATGCTTATCAGGCTTCCTACCCTTCTTGTAAACCCGAAAGTCAGCCCCATACTTAAAAGCTGTCTTAACAATGTAGCCTCTACTCTTCAAATCACTGTAAACAGTGTATTTAACAATGAACGCTTTGTCTGCAACTTTAGATAAAAACTCACTATCTGTTAACGTCTTGTCTTTGTATTTAACAACTAAACCCTTGCTCATAAGGTAAAAGGCCTCAACAAATGAGAGAACAAGCTTACCACTCATCATCGTGCCATAATGCTTACTGTAAAGTCTATTAGCAGATTTACTATCAGTAACAACAACACCACTGCGAGTGAATAAAGCCTCCATAAACAAAAATAAGAAGTAGCAAGTATTAAAAGTTTTACATGAAGTAGTAACTAACCCGTCCGGCCGCGATCACTTTAAACAGCACCAACAGCACAACCACAAGGACCACAACAAAAACTGCTACAGCTGAAGTATTCCCGCTGATAGCAAACGCCCCTGTAAACCTACTTCTAGTTACTGTTAAGTTAAATTCTTCTTCGTAACCAGAAGGTAATAACTTCACCTTCAGTGTGTACTTACCTAGCTCTGTATGGGTTAAGTTAGTGGTGTAATCAACATCACCACCAGCTGGAATCAAGTATTGCCGCTCGTCTGCAAACAGATTGTGCCTGTCATGTGGGTAAAAGTAAACTAACAACTTTACTCTGCCCGAAAACTTACCCGTGTTCTTAATAGTAACTAAAAGAGATGTGGAGTTAGATGAAGTTTGCTCTGGAAAATTAACACTCACATCGTACTTCTCCAAAGGTGACTTTTCTATGTATATCTCATACGTAAGTGACTTCACAGTTTTCCCATCACTAACCTTAACAGTAACCTCTTTTGTTTGTGGAAGTAAATCGTCTGCGTCTAAATTGATGTAAAATTTCCCACTCTCATTTGGGGACAAAGTTAAAGTCCTGGGTGAAATCCTATAAGAGCTCCAACCATCAATGTCAACAGAATAAACTGCTCCTTCGTTTCCTGTGTTCGTAACACAAACTTTCAATGTTCCTTTTGATCCTCTCTCTATGTAAAGTGGGTATCCACAAGACCTTACAGTAAAAGCGTATCTAGATTCTACAACTGATAAGGTCCACGAGTAAGTGTCACTTATCTCTCCATCACTGACCTTCAATGTCACAGTATACTTGCCAGGCTTATCAGGAGCTTCGAACTCTATAACCCTATTAACACTGGAGTTGCGCTGAATGAAGAAATCGTCGCTGTATGTCTCACCATTAATAGTCAAATCAACCATAACCGGCTTCATGGCATTGTCATAGTTCCACACTGTGTACTTAACCTTACCGATGTAACCAGGACTCACTCGTTCAGGGTAGTCTGTAGCATTAACAACCAATCCTCCCTCACAAGCAAGCGTAGCACTGATTGTGTACTCTGTCGGATTAGATGTCTTCACAACATAAACCATATTGTAATCCTTAGCATACGTTCCTAAGTAAGAATCACTGTACATAGCATACCCTGATCCTGTAAGCTTCCATACCAAATGGCAATGTTCTGGTACCTCACCAGTAAACAAGTAGTACTGATGATCTCCGCACATACCTGATAGACTTATAGACTGTCCCGGCTGTAGAGAAAAGGTAAACGGTGCTGTTGTGTAGCTTTCACTGTCACACATGTAGCTAACACTCATTGCCAACAATGCTATCGGAACAAAAATCCACCATTTCATGATTAACCTCGCAGTTTCAGTTTTAAAAAGATTTTGAAGGGGCCCAGAAAGCATTTATTTAAAAGGAATGTAATAATTACATGGACTTCACAACAATGGTGAAAGTATTCAAAAAATTAGAGTCTACAAGAAAGAGACTCGAAATGGTTGACATAGTCTCCTCATTCTTAAAAACAGTACCAGTTGATCACATAGAGAACGTTGTCCTACTTCTCATGGGAAAGGTGTTTCCCGAGTACAGTGAGTACGAAGTAGGTATGGCATCACAGATGATAATAAAAACAATATCAAAAGCAACAGGCATTAGAGAAGAGGAGATAAACAAGATGTGGGTAGACAAAGGGGATTTAGGTGACGTATGTGAAGAGGCGTTAAAGAAGAGAAAACAAGCTACATTGTTTGAAAGAAAAGGGTTAACTGTAGAAAAGCTTGTATCTAACCTCGAGAAGATTGCAAAGTTAACAGGTAAGGGAACAACAGAAAAGAAGATCATGCTAACAGCAGAGATACTCTCTTCTGCCACACCAGAAGAGGCTAATTACGTGGTCAAGCTTCTTTTAGGTAAACTAAGAGTTGGAGTTGGAGAAGGTGTTGTAAGAGATGCTATTGCAAAAGCGTTTAACATAGACACAAAAGACGTGGAAAAAGCATGGCAGCTGAGACCAAATTATGGCTACATCGCAAAAATGGCCAAACAAGGAAAAATAAAACAGATAAAGATAGAACTAGGAAAACCCATACAAGTACTTCTTGCTGAGAAGGCTCCAAATCTAGAGTACGCGATAAAAAAAGCAGGAAACCCAGGCATGGAGTACAAGTATGACGGGATGAGAGCACAGATACACAAGGATGATAGTAACGTTTGGATATTCACACGTAGGTTAGAAAACGTAACAAAACAGTTCCCAGACCTGGTCAAGCTGGTAAGAGAACACGTGAAATGTAAAAAATGTATCATAGAAGGTGAAGTCCTGGCTGTGAAAAATGGTAAACCCTTACCATTCCAAACACTGTCTCAGAGAATAAAAAGGAAATATAATATTAAGGAGATGGTAAAAAAGATTCCAATAAAAATTGAGTTGTTTGACATTGTTTACTTAGATGGAAAAACATTATTCAACACGGTGTTGGAGAAAAGAAGATCCTTACTAGATTCAATAGTGCAACAGTCAAAAGACATCAAACTATCCAAAATGATAAGGACAAAAGATATTAAAGAAGCAGAAGAATTCTACAACCAAGCACTAAAAGACGGACAAGAAGGAGTTATGGTTAAAAACTTGGACTCGAAGTACGTTGCAGGAAGAAAAGAAGGATACTGGTGGAAAGTCAAGCCTGTCATGGAATCACTAGACTTAACCATAACAAGGGCAGAGTGGGGAGAAGGAAAGAGAAAAGGGTTCTTAAGCAGCTTTGTCCTAGCGTGTAGAGATGAGTATACAGGAGAGTTCTTAGAATGTGGCATGGTAGGAACAGGAATAAAAGAAAAAGAGGGTATAACATTCAAGTCCATGACAGAGCTATTAAAACCACACATAATCGAGCAGCATGGAAAAACAGTCGTGATACGGCCAAGTATTGTAGTTGAAGTATCGTATCAGGAGATACAAAAATCGCCAAAGTATTCCTCTGGGTACGCTTTAAGGTTCCCAAGGTTCGTCAGGATAAGAGACGACAAAAGCCCTGATGAAGTTGACACCTTAGAGAGGATTGAAAGGCTGTACAAGAATCAAAAGCACCGCAAAGGTTAAAAAATCCTTAAGATATACTCTCTTATGGATTTTGTTAAAGTTGCGGAAAAATGGCAAAAAAAGTGGGAATCAAAAAAGGTCCACCAAGCAGACGTAAAGGAGAAGAAAAAATACTTTGTGACGTTTCCTTACCCATACATAAACGGAGAACCACACATTGGTCATGCATACACGTTTGTAAAAGCTGATATTCTTGCCAGATTTAAAAGAATGCAAGGTTACAACGTGCTATTTCCACAAGGGTGGCATGCTACAGGACAACCACTGTATGCTAACTGGACAAAGCTAGCAAACGGCGATAAAGAAGCAGAAGAAATGTACAGGAAAGCAGGAGCAACCGACAAGGACATCGAAAAAATAAAAAAAGACATAAAAAACGCTGTAGAGTTCTGGGTTAAAAAATGGAGAGAAGGGTTCAATTCAATGAGTATAAGCGTTGACTGGAGGAGGGAATTCATAACTACAGAACTAAACCCATACTACTCTAAGTTCGTTGAGTGGCAGTTCAGAAAATTGAAGGATATGGGGTTAGTAGTGCAAAAAGAACATCCTGTTGTTTGGTGTCCAAAATGTAAATCAACAACAGGAGACCACGACAGGTTAAAAGGTGAAGGTGAAACACCAGTAGAGTACATACTTATCAAATTCCGATACAATGACATGATACTTCCTGCAGCAACGTTTAGGCCAGAGACAGTGTACGGAGTAACTAACATGTGGATCAATCCAAAAGTAGAGTATGTAATAGCAGAAGTAGGAAAGGAGAAGTGGATAGTAAGCAAAGAAGCATTTGAGAAGCTTAAACTCCAAAAAGAAGTAAAACAAGTTGGAAAGGTCAACGGTAGCGAGTTAATAGGGAAAAGTTGTACAAACCCTGTAACTAAAGAGGATGTTCCAATACTGCAGGCAGAGTTTGTTGATCCAAACAATGGCACAGGTGTAGTGATGTCTGTACCAGCTCATGCTCCATATGATTACATAGCATTAAAAGACATAGGTATGCTTGACAAGGTAAAAATAAAATCAATAATCCATACACCTGGGCTTGGTGAAGTTCCTGCCAAAGATATGATAGAAGAGATGCGGATAGAGAACCAGAACGATCCAAAGTTGGAAACAGCCACAAAGGAATTGTACAAAAAAGAATTCCACATGGGCAGATTAAAAGATAATTGCGGGTTGTACTCGGGCAAAAAAGTATCTGACTGTAAAGAAGATCTATCAGAAGCGTTTAAAAAAGAAGGAATAGCAGACTCTCTATGGGAACTAACAGGTGAAGTGATATGTAGATGTGGAACAAGGTGTGTTATTAAAATAGTAAAAAACCAGTGGTTTATAAAATACTCTGACAAGTATTGGAAGGAGAAAACAAGATCCTGCTTAAAAAATTTGACTACCTGGCCAAAAGAAGTAAAAGGCATACTAGAAGAAGGTATAAGCTGGGTGAGGGACAAAGCTTGTACCAGAACAACAGGACTAGGAACACACTTACCATGGGATAAAAAGTGGATCATAGAATCATTGAGTGATTCTACAATCTACCCTGCATTCTACGCCATTGATTACATACTAAAAACAATCGATGAAAACAAAGTAGATGATAAGCTGTTTGACTATGTGTTACTGGGTGAAGGCAGCATAGATGAATTCGACGACGATATAAAAGACAAGATCATAAAGATGAGAAAAGAATTCGAGTACTGGTATCCTGTAGACGCGAGGATCTCAGCAAAGGATCTTCTAAAGAATCATTTCCTATTCTACTTATTTAACCACACAGCAATATTTCCAAAGGATAAATGGCCATTAGGAATAGGAGCCAATGGTGTTATAAAGGTTGGGGAATCAAAGATGAGCAAATCACTAGGGAATTTCAGAACACTCAGTGACGTAGCAAAACAGTACGGTCCAGACATAGTAAGAATCGCCCTAGCAGGAGCAGGAGAAGGATTAGAAGACGCAATCTGGGATGATAGAGCACCACTTGGATACAAATCAAGATTAGAGTACATCGAGTCCATAGTTGAAAAAATGGACAGCATCGGGGAAACAGAGAGACAGATAGACAAATACCTAATATCCAAAATGCAGACAATAATAAGAGACGTTGTAAAACATTATGAAAATCTGGAAACAAGAAGCGCTGTTCAAAAATCAATCTACGAAGCAACAAATGATCTTAAATGGTACTTCCAAAGAGGAGGAAACAACAGAGCTGTTGTGAAATACGCTCTGGAAACGATAATAAAACTGTTAACACCAGTTGTGCCTCACTGGGCAGAGGAACTGTGGCACAAACTGAATAATAAAAAACTTGTTGTCACAGAGAGATTCCCAAGAGAAGACATAAGAAAGATAAACACAGCAGCAGAGAGAGGGGAAGAACTAGTCAAAAATGTAGCAGACGACATAAGACACATAATCAAAATAACAGGTAAAAAGCCATCTAAGATAAAGATAATAACATCACCTGCGTGGAAGTACTATGTTTATGACATGTTCCTTGTTCTGCATAAAGAAGAGGGGATAAAGGACGTCAAAAAATTGATAGATCGAATCCTGAAAAGAACTGAAATAAAACCGCATGCTAAAGAGGTAGCAATGATAGTAGCTAACCTGATAAAGAAATCAGTAATACCCCTAGATAGAGATCAAGAGATAATAACACTAAATGATGCAAAGGATTACTTTAAATCCCAGTTCAAATGCGAAGTCGAAATAGAAAGTGGCGACGAATCAAAAGAAGAGAAAGCGTCAAAAGCCCTGCCAATGAAGCCAGCAATAATTCTCATCTGATATCAAACATCTTGTGTCTCTTTAGGTAGGACTTTGCCATGCTTAACTTAGCCTCGCTCGCACCATACAACGTTGCTATCACTTGCCCTTTTCTAACTTTTGCACCATATTTTTTATAGAATAACACGCCAGCTTCTTTTGTCTCAGGCGCACCAAGTATTCTACACACCCTAGCAACAACATGGTTATCTATATCAGATACAACTCCCTTTCTTTGGGACTTAATATCATAGCTTATCTTGGACGGCTTGAGTTTTTTGATGTTCACATTTGGGTCTCCGCCTTGAGCAGCAATAATCTCCTTCATCTTCTTCCAAGCTTTTCCTGTGCTAAGAGTCTTTGATGCTAGTCTGTAACCTTCATCTTCAGTATCAACTCTGCCAACTAGAACAAGCAGTTTAGCTGCCATCCTGAGAGCCTTTTCACGCAAATCCTCAGGAGCTTTTGGATGGTTCCTAAGAACCTTTACCACATCCCTAGCTTCCAATAGTGGTCCTACTCCATCACCAATGGGCTGATCTCCATCACTAACCATAACAACTGTTTTCATCCCTAAACCTTCAGCAACCCTAACAAAGCTCTTCTCCAAAACTCTTGCTTCACCAATGTCCCTGGTTTTAGCATCCTGAGCTACAGGAATATCAATTATCAGATGTGTAGCTCCCATAGCGTACTTCTTCGCAAGTATAGATGATAACAGTAGTGGTTCTGGATCAAGAGAAAGCGGCCTTCTAACCCTTATCATTTTATCATCAGCAGAAGCAATATCAGAGCCGCCACCCCAAGCGATACAAGCACCAACCTTGTCAACTATTCGTTTTATCTCTGAAGATGAAAACGTAACAGGGGCGAGTACTTCCATAGTATCAGCAGTCCCAGCAGGAGAGGTTATAGCCCTGGAAGATATTTTTGGCATGGTGTAACCCAGTGCTGCCATAATCGGAACAATTATCATAGTTGTCCTATTACCAGGAACGCCACCAACACAGTGTTTATCAACCACAATATCCTTACCAAACTTTAAAACAGAACCTGTCTCAGCAATAGCTCTAGTCAAGCACACAGTTTCGTTCATTGTCATACCTTTCGTGTATACAGCTGCCACAAACATAGATATCTCAGTGTCAGTAAGCGTATCATTTACTATGTCCGCAACAATAGAATTTATTTCATCACTAGTTAACTCCTCTCCGTCCATCTTTTTCTTTATAAAATCAAGGGATTGAGGCTTGGATATTATATCTATGTCAACTGTGTCTCCAGACTTGAGTTCTAACCTTTCTGCTACCTCCTCAAAAACACCAACTGGATAATCATCGCTTTCCTTTGAATAATAATCAACGGTTGCAACAACAGAATTTCCTGCCTTTCTTATAACAACACGGTCCATTGGCTGGACATCAAGATCTCTAGCAAAACTTGGCTCCAATACGATAATAGGGAGTCCACCTGTACGGATTGGGAGTACGTTTACTTTTGCCTTCATCACAATATATATGGCACTTATTAAATATAATACTACCGATTTTTAGGACCCCACTTCTCAAGTGCAGAAGCCAATTCTTTGTGGTCTTTGGCGTATGACACCAAAGAAACACCCTTCATAACAGCATCCACAGCTTGTCGCATAGCTGTAGCACCTGCCCTTGTACCATTAGGATGACCGTGCACACCGCCACCTGCCTGGATTATTACATCTGTACCAAGTAGAGAAATTAACTTTTCTACCATGCCAGGATGCAACCCACCAGAAGCAACAGGAAACACAGGTTTTACATTCATCTTTTTTCTCAAAGCATAGTACACGTTCATAACCTCTTGCTTCGCACCTTCCATTTTGCCCACTATTGTGCCAGCATGTAGTTGATCAACGCCAACAAGGCGCAGCATCTTAGCCAACGCAAGCATAGTAATACCAAAGTCCTTACTTCTTGTGATTGCACCATGCATTGCTCTATGGGCATGAAGCACTAATTTAACATGTTTCCTAACACTATGCAAAGCAGAAAAGCCAGCAGTAATCACGTCAACCATAACATACCTGCCACCATGAGCTGCAACAAACTCTGCTCTTTTCATCATCTCTTCATAAGGAGCTGTTATGTTAGGCATATACACCTTTCTCTCACCAGTTTCTTTCTCTGCCTTGTCCCTCATACGTAAAGTCGCCACAACTCTTGTTTTGAATCTATTAAAACTCTGGTTAGTCAAATTTTCATCATCTTTAACAATGTCGATCCCACCAACCCATGCCTCGTATGCTACTTTAGCATGGTCTCTAGAGGAAAGGCCTATCTTTGGTTTTATGATAGTTCCAAGGAGGGGTCTATCAGAGATCTTTAGCAATTTCCTAACACCAAGTATACCATACCTTGGTCCAGGAAAGCTTTTCGTGATAGATTTTGGAAAGTTTACGTCGAGTAATCTAAGCGCACTAACTGATTTCATGCCAAAGATATTTCCAGCAATAGAACTCAGTATCTGCGGCATATTTCCAGGCTCAAAAAGTTTTGCTGGATATGCGACCTTTATTATCGCGCTTGTCTTTCTTGCTCCTGCTTCAATCTTAAAAACCCTTGCTCTCATGTTGTATATAGACTTGTTCATAGTGGAAATGTCTGTCCATGTACCTATAGAAGACTCAGCAGCAACTGCTTCAGCAGCCTGCTCGAGAGACACACCAGATGATGGCTTTAAATAGAACGTGCAAACTACATCTGACTTCGGTCTGTAACTTGTGTCAATGTACATAAAAGTATAAAAAAAGAGTTCTATTTAAAGTTATTCTTTCCAATCTTCTATAGGCCTACCCATGTCTGTAACAGTAAAGTCACTCACATGCTCCATAGATCTTATACCAGACTCTACTTTGTCCATTAGTCCACCCTTGTCAGGAATCTTAAAGACGATTTCGAGAACGTTCAGACCAAACGCAACAGGTTTCTTAGCAGCTCTCAACAGATCCCCTTCTAACTCAGCTACTATGGATTTAATCTTGTCAACCCATGCAGCAACGTCTACCTCAGGCGAATCAGGCAAAATCCTCGCAGTTATAACTACTTCTCCCATATTATCACGGACCCTCAAATCCACAGTTTGGACATTTGTACTTCACGCCCTTCTTCCTACACATGCCACATCTAGCTACCACAAATTCCCCACAGTTTGGACAATTAAAAAACACAGCGTGGACATCATTTGTTATTTCCTTACCACAACTTACACAAAAAAGCTTATCCATGCACAGTGATAAAGTATATATGTTTTTAAACTTTACTATTTTTATGAAGCTGGTTATACTAATGCGAACAGACATAAAGATGGGAAAAGGTAAAATGATCGCCCAAGCAATTCACGCTGCTGTTGGAGCCACATCGAAGAGAAACTGGAAATACTTAAAGTGGAGGTTGACAGGGGAAAAAGTAGTGGTACTCAAAGCAGACATAGAAACGATCAATAAAAAGATTAAGCAATGTAAAAAGCAAGGGATAAGGACGTACGAAGTAATAGACGCAGGAAGAACACAAGTAAAGCCTGGAACAAAAACATGTGTTGCTATAGGACCTGATGATGATGAGAAAGTAGATAAAATATGTTCTGACCTTAAGTTGCTCTAATAAAGTTTAAATATGAGACTATCCTAACATAAATTATGAAAAGAGTTGAAGAGATAATTCCAAAGATAGAACAGGAAATAAGCAAGATTCTAGGAAAGCCTAAGCAAAAACCGATATCAATTAATGAGCTGTTGAGATACATAAGAGAAAGCAGAATTAACCTAGAGAACGTTGACAAACTGCTTACACGTCTAAAGGCAAGCTATAGAGAAACACTTGGCTACTTCCCAGAGAACAGCAGCAGGACCATATTAGAAATCCAAAACAAGGTTAAGGACTTAGTAACATTCCTTAGAGAGAACGAGAGTAAGTATCACACAGAAATAGAAGCATCACTTGAAAGGATAAAGAAAGAACTTGATGCTGAGCTTAAAGGCTTTCTTGAGAAAATAAGATCATTGTGATAAGAATGCAATGGATTAAAGACAGTAAAAAAATCTGTTTAGTATTTCATATAGACGCTGACGGGATATGTTCTGCTTATATAATAGCAAAGGTTATTGAGAGGATAAAAGGAGAGCTCCCTTGTCTGTATGCATTATCTTCCACGTACGTGAACAAAAATCTGAGAGCAAAGTTGAAAGATTATGACCTTGTCATATTCACAGACCTTGCTGTTGATTCTCACCCAGAGGCGATAAGAGAAATAGCAGAGACAAGCAAAGTCATAATATTTGACCACCATGAGCTAACACACAACCTAAACGGACCAAACGTAAAACACATCTCAACAAAGATGGAAACAAAGAGGTACTATCCGTGCTCCTACCAGGTGTATAACTACTTTAATAAAGAGATGGATCTAAGTGACATGGACTGGATAGCAGCTGTTGGGTTGATAGGGGACGTAGGAGCAAAGTTGTACAAGAACTTTGTGGAATCCACGTTGAAGAAATATGGCATGAAAAAATGTAAGGATCCAAATTACTTTGACACAGAACTTGGAGAGATGGCAATAATCATAGGGGCAGCGAGAGTTTACAACAAGACAAAAGGAGCCCTAAAAGCTCTTAAAATTCTCCTAGAATGTGAATCTCCGAAGGAATTCTGGGAGAAAACAGAATTACTACAAAAGTGGAGAAACAAAATCCAACCTTACTTAGACAAAAATATTAAGGAATTTGAGAAAGAAGCAGAAAAATGCAAAGACGTACTAATTAAGAGAATAAAAGACCCAAAATACAACATAGGGAGCCCGTTATCAAGCATACTAAGTGAAAGGTATCCTAATAAGACAATAATCCTTGTAGTAGACAAGGGAAACATTGCCAAAGTCCATGCTAGGAGCAAAGTGAGAAATTTAGTAGAACTATTATCAAAGGCTACAAGTGGATTAAAGAACGTTTCCTGTGGTGGGCACAAACAAGCAGCAGGTGCTAGCATAGAACCATCAGACGTAACAAAGTTCATAAGAAACCTGAAGAAAGAATTAGGGTGTAAGTAAGAACCATAGCAACACTAACAATGAGCATAGATACAAACACAAACCTCACAAGACGCTTGTCATTGGACCATTTAGACCAAAACGTCTTTGTTAAGGCGGACATAACCTCTGCAACAAGGATAATCGAAGACGCAGTTAAAGGGGTTACAGCACCTTCCTTTGCCATTATCGCGGACGAAACTATAACTGCTGAAGAAGAGTAGATGCTGACAATAGCAGCTATTGGTAGCAATGAGATATCACCAAAGTGTTGTTTAACAATAGCACTAACAAACAGGAGCGCTGTCATAATCAGCGCAAACTTCAGTGCAGGTAGTATAGCAAAAGGTGAGTCAAGCTTGATGTCAACACTCGTCTTTCCTTTGTCATATCTACAAAGTGCAATGAACAAAGCAGTGGCCATACCAACCAACTGGAACGGTACAACATACTTCAGTGTATTGTAAGATCCCACTAAAAATATTATGATGGGGTCAGCAAAGACAGTACCAACAAGGCTCATGAGTATGCCAGATTCTACATACTTCCTGAGTCTCTTTGTTGACATACTTGCAAGTGAAAATGTAGTTGCAGCACTGTTTATTAGTCCTCCTAAAAATCCAGTTAGCAAGATACCAACCTGTTTAAGTACTTTTAACATTATATAAGACAAGAAAGATATGCCAGAAACAGCAACAACTATATACCAAAAGGAGTAAGGATTAAAAACCCCCCAAGGATCTATCGTCCTGTTAGGTAATAAAGGAAGTATGACAACAGCAATTATAGCAAATTTTATAGCAGACATAATCTCCTCACGCTTTAGATGGAACACAAATCTATCAACATTCCTCTTAACAAAAAGTAAAAAAGCTGTTATAACAGAAAGAGATAAAGCATAGACATAGTTATTAAGTCCTACAAGCATACCAGATACAAAAACAATCAACATAGCTATTGACGTCGTTGCACCTGTCCTCCTATGCACCATAGCATTAGCAAAGTAAACAGTTGTTACAAAAACAAAAGATAAGATAAATCCCAGAGACAAAATAGTAGTGTCCTCAACAAGGACATACGTGTAAGCCAAGAGATAGCCTAAAATGGAAAATAGTATCGCAGTTCTGGCACCAAATATTGGGCCATACTTATATTTACTTCTTATGTACCTACGCCAGTACTCTCTTTCCAAACCTACAAGAGCTCCCACAGCTATCGCAAGCACTAAACCAAAAATAAAGTCCATAACAATATTAAACGTTGTGTTTTTATTACACTTACGGTAAAACATATAAGTCAAAGATTGATAAGTTTAGGCATGTACAATTTAGAGATAGAGAGAGTAAATAGGAAAATAAAAGAGCTGGGTGCAAAAAAGGTACTAATCCAACTACCAGAAGGGCTAAAGCCAGTAGCTAACAAAATCGCTGACAGATTAAATGCGATAGTTTACATTTGGGCTGGATCCTGCTTTGGAGCATGTGACATACCAAACGTAGACGTTGATCTTATTGTGCAATGGGGGCATTCAGAGTGGTTGCTGGAATAGATGAAGCAGGGAGAGGATCAGTATTAGGGTCAATGTACATAGGATATGTAGAGATAGACAGGCAGTCAAAATTAAAAAATATTGGAGTAAAAGACTCAAAGCTCCTGTCACCAAAAAGAAGAGAAAAAATAGCCAAACAGATAAAAAAGATAGCAAAATGGGACGTAATAAAAGTAACACCAAAGGAGATAGATCTAAGACAGGCAGTGAAACAATCACTAACATCACTAGAAGGCATAAAGATGGCTAAGTTAATAAACAAACACAGACCATCAAAAGTCATTATAGACTGCCCTTCATCAAATCCAATAACATTTAAGCAATTTATAAAAACTTATCTCCAGTACAATCCAAAATTAGTCATAGAGCACAAAGCAGACTATAAGTACCCTGTAGTATCAGCAGCTAGTATAATAGCAAAGGTTGAAAGGGATAAAGAAATTAGATCAATATCAAAGCAGATAAAAATAGACCTAGGATCCGGATATCCATCAGATGAGAGAGCAGTTAAGGCTATCAGAAAACTAATGGCCAGTGGAGATGAGAAGTATATTCGAAGAACGTGGTATACTTACAAAAAAGAGGTGGAAAAATGAAGTTTGCCCATCTGGCAGATACACATTTAGGTAAAAGAAGTTTAAAACTAGCTGAGAGAGAAAAGGACTTCGAATCAGCATTTAAACAAGCAATAGACATAATAATAAAAGAAAATGTAGACTTTGTAGTTCATTCAGGAGATCTGTTTGACACCGGAAAACCAGATGTAAACTCGATGATATTCTGTGCTAAACAACTCTACAGATTAAAGGATAAGGGCATACCTGTGTACATAATACCAGGATCTCATGACCAGGGATATGGAGAAACGAAAAGCATACTATCTCTTTTTGAAGAGGCAGGCTTACTCATAAACGTAGGTGACAAGAGATACATAAAAGACAATAAGCTCTATGGAGAAATGTACAAAGATGTGTTCATATGCGGGATTGGTGGTTGGAAGTCAAGGATATCTGAACTGTACAAGAGTATAGAACCGGTTATACCAAAAGAAGCAAAATACAAGATATTCATGCTTCACCAGACAGTTAGTGCAGTATCAAACATCTTCGCTGACATCGATACAGAGTTATTACCAAAAGGTTTTGACTACTATGCAGCAGGACACTGGCATGGAAGGGAGATTATGAAATACCATGGTAAGCCACTAATATACCCTGGTTCACTAGAAAACTGTGATGCAACAGAAATGGAAAGGAATGAGAAAAAAGGAATATTCATAGTAGAGAATAATACTCCTCGATTTGTGCAAATAAAGAGCAGAAAAGTGGTTGTTAAGAAATTTGAATTCGATGATGGATCACCAGAAAGTATAACACAGAAGTGTATAGATTTCATTTCTAGTAAAGTTGATGAAAAACCAATCTTAATATTGAGATTAACAGGATCTATTAACGGAAAACGTAGTGAGATAGATAAGGCTTTGATAAACAAGACAGCTATAGAGAATGGTTATCTCTACGCAAATGTTATGTTATCAGGTTTAAGAGAACCAGAAGAAGAAAAAATAAGCATAGAGAGTGAAAACGTAGACCAAATAGAAAAGGAATATCTAAAATCCAAGGGATACACTGACAAGCAGATAGACCTAGCAAAGAAGCTAATGTCTGTTTTAGGACAAGAGCTAACTCCTTCAGAGATTGAAAGATTGTCACTAAAAATGTACAAGATGATTGAAAATGAGATTGAGAAGGATAAGACTTGAAAACATAAGATCACACGTAAGAACAGAGATAAACTTAGAGACAGGAATAACAGTTCTAACAGGGAGAACAGGGAGTGGAAAATCTTCAATACTTATGGCGTTAGAATATGCTCTATTTGGAAGTCAAGGCGTTAACAACTCAATGATATTAAGAAGGGGCGCACAGAAGGGTAGAGTAGAAGTAGAGTTTGAAGAGCAAGGTCATGTTTACACCATATCAAGAGGGTTAAAGAGAATTAAAGACGGGGTAAGAACAGATCCAAATGCTATATCTGTAAAAAAGGACAATGTTGAGCAGAACATAATGGGTAGAGACTCAGATCTCACAGAGTACGTACTAAATACGCTGAACTATCCAAGAGACAGTAAAGCAGTGAAATTGTTTGAAGTTACATCTTATTCCAAGCAGGATGAGTTACGAGCTATAATACAGATGACGCCACAGGCAAGACAGGACTACATAGACGGGATACTCCAACTGTCACGGTATCAAAACACATGGAAGAATATGAAAGGGATTATAGACAGAATGAAAGGAGTATTAGAGTCCGCAAAAGAGGCAGTAGAGGATATGAATAGAGCAAGAGAGGAAGCGATAGAGAAGCAAAAATCACTCTCTGAAAAGGAGAGCAAACTAAAACAGTCCAAGGAAAAGTTGTCTAAACTCAGAAATCAGCTTAACAACGTAAAGAAAGAGAAGCTGTCAAAGGAGAAAGAGCTAAGTGCTGTTGAGAAAAAGTACAGAGAAAGCATATCAACAAAATCTTCCATTGAGCAGGTAAAAAAAGAGATAGAATCACTGAAGTCATCAATAGAAGAAGAAAAGAAGGAGTTAGAATCAAAGAAAAAAATGTATGACTCAATAGAAGCAAAGGATGTAGAATCCACACAAAAAGAGTTAGGGGAAATAGATGGTCTCATCACAAGCCTAAAGACAAAAGTAAAAAACCTACAAAAAGAGTTAGAGGATATACTATCACTAAAAGTTGGAGTATGTCCAAAGTGCAAGCAAAAGATAACAAAAGACCATCTAAAGACATTAGAAACAGCATACAAAGAGGACATAAGCAAAGTAGAAAATGAACTTAAGAAAATGGAAGATAAAAAGAGCGAAAAAGAAAAAGAACTAAAAGCAGCAAAGGACAAGTATGAGATAGGCAAGCAGATAACACTGCTTGAACATAGCATAAAAGAAAAGTCGAAGCAGGTAAAAAACAAGGAAAAACTTCTAGCTGGATTAAAATCAAAAGTTGCCCCTCATGTTGAAGAGCAGTACATAAAACTAAAGAGAGAACTAGACGAAATAAACAGCAGACTAGTTCGTGTCTCGTCTGAGAACTCATCGTTAGAGAAAGAGGTTATGATGTTGGAGAAAGATATAGAGGAGACAAAAAGAGACATAGAATCAGTAATGAATAGAATCAAAGACCTAGAGAAAAGAAATGAGAGAATAAAAAGGACAGAAGAGATGATGACATTATTAGTTAGAATGAGGGAGGACATAAGGAACATAAGAAATGTTGTAAGAAAGAGATTCATAGACGCGTTTAGAGTAGAGTTTGAGAAACAATTCGAGGCGATAAGACCAGAGGAGGAGTATGTGGTTGATATATCAAATGATTATGAACCTGTAGCGTACGCTAATAATGTGTCCACGCCTATAAACCACTTAAGCGGGGGAGAAAAAACATCAGTAGCGCTGGCTTACAGGTTAGCATTAGCAAAGATAGCAGCACAGATAGCAAGTGTAACCCCATCTGAAATTCTTATACTAGATGAACCAACAGTAGGATTAGACAAAGAGGATATAAAAGTGCTGCCATCAGTACTACGCAACATAAAGACAATACCACAAGTTATAGTTGTAACACATGAAGATGTGTTAAAAGAAGCAGCTGACGTAAGGTATGTTATAACAAAAAAAGGAGGAGTGTCCTCTGTTAACCTTGAATGATACCCGGATACCACCAAACCCATGAATAATTAGGATAGTACTGCTGTATGTAACTGAGGACGTACGGCTCAGGTTCCTTACATTTATCTGACAAATACATCTTGTATCCAGGGCCATCACAACCAACCATCAAGACGTTATATCCTTTCTCAAGATAGGAACCAACTTGTGAGCAATCCGCAGGAGCTGCTGGGATTCCCTCGTTGTCTATCCATACCCAAACATTTGAAGCAACCATACAATCATCAACTCTATCAAGCGAACGTTTAAAAGTAGCGTGTTCATTTAATGACAAAGCAACGTATGGTAACAAAGCCAACGAACCAAACACGTAAAGCACTAGAGCGGCCTTTCTCAACTTTGCCATTGGTATCCTACGCTCAATAAACTGAGCAGAAATAACAGATATTGGTATAATCAATGGGAACATATAACGAGCAGCTTTTATTGGTGTGGTAATATAGATATAAAGAGGTATAAGTATGAAAACCAACCAAAGTTTCCAGTTCTCTGGAACCTTTAGGTCAGCAAATAGCGAGGCAATGAGTATGGAGAAGTAAAGTATAATATGAACAAGGTTAACAGGCTGTACAATACTCTGCCTGTCTTGGACCCCAATAACGTAAAGATCACGCATACTGTAAAAAGGATCAGAGGTCTTAATATAATTATAAGCTATCCAAGGGGAGATAGTGACAGCAAAGATAATTACACCAAGGATAATTTTGCGAAGGTCTATTTTACCAAGTAAAAGAAAAAGTGGAGCATAAAGCAACATGTTATACCTTGCAAGAACAGATAAAGCGAAGAAAAATCCAAAGTGTGGCTTTGGATAAAAGTAGAGTGCAAGCAATAAAAGTGACAAGGATAATACCTCAGTACCATTGTGAAGACCATAGAGTACAAAAGCAGGCGAAAGTAGAACCAGATAAATAAAACTACTTTTAGCATACTTACTGAGGAACAATCTGACAGCTGAAACAAAAAGTATAAGAGATAATGCGACAAAGATCGGAACAGCCAGACTACCAAAAATAGAGAGTACAAAGAACATGAATGGAGCAAGTGGCGCCCTAGTCCACTCAAAGTACACACTTTTACCAGCCCACCAAAACCCATTCATCTTGTACACTGCAAGATCCCAAGAAGGAATAGCAATATTTCTTACCAAGATAAATATTAACATCGCTATAATGAGGTCATATTTTTTCAACACGTTTACCACGCTCTGAAGGTACTATCTTAATCTTGCCAGAGAAACTTGGCATAGGTAATAAGGAACGAAGCAAAACAGCCAGTGCAGCAACCTCTGAGTGAGGTTGATTACCTATAGCAACATTATAATCGGTAAGATCATAAACTTCCGCAGGAACTTTCTCAGACCCAATAATTACGAGTAGATTGCCTTTAAGCTTCGGCAGAAGCTTTTCGTATGGAATACCATACATTGTTAAGTGAACAATCTTAAAACCCTTTGCTTTGTACTCCTTTATAACAGATTTCCAGGACTTCCTGTATTCTATATCAAACGGTCCGCCCCACTGGTCAACAACATTCTTTAATGATGAGATAACATTCTCATCTTTTTCCCCAGAGAGGATAATCTTATCTGCGCCAAAAGCCCTAGCTACTAGCCCACAGTGTGTAGTTATCCTTTTGTCCCTCTTTAACCTGTGTCCTAATCTCAACACAACAATCATAAATTATTTTACAACAAGTATGTATAAAAAGGTTATGTACTTTCCAAGAACATTGAACACAGGAGGAATCATAAAAAGCAGGCCAGAAGACTTTATAGTAGAAGAGATAACTGAGAAGGTTTATCCAGTGAAGTATACATTGACTCAAAGAATATGGGATTCCTTACCTAAAATTAAAAAGAAATATCTACATTTCACAATGGTGAAAAGAAACTATGACACGTACAGAGCGATTAGAAGAATAGCAAAGGCGCTACATGTCTCAAGGAAAAGGTTCAGTTATGCGGGAAACAAAGACAAGCTTGCTGTAACATCTCAAAGAGTAAGTTTATACAATGGAGAGATTAAACAGTTAAAAAGACTAAGGCTAAAAGATATAATTCTAAAAGAATTTCAGTACAAAGATAGACCCCTGCATATAGGAGAACTAAATGGAAATAGGTTCACAATCGTTGTTAGAAACGCAAAGAGGATCGACATAGACGATATAAGATCTCTAAGGGTGCCAAATTACTTTGGAGAACAGAGATTCGGACAAAATGCAAGGATAGGGGAACTAATAATCAAAAAAAAGTACAAGGAGGCCTTCCAAGTCCTAACAAATAAGAAGATAAACAAGAACATGACCGTTGAAAGCACAGTAATAAATGAAGTAAAGAGAGGAAAAACGTACAAAGAAGCCCTTATGAAAACAGAGATGTGGAGGATGTTTATACACGCGTATCAATCGTACATATTCAACAGAACGCTAGAAAGACTAATACAAATGGACTATGTCCCAGAGAAGATACCTCTAGTAGGGAAAAACACAAAATTAGAGGGGATAGTAGGAGAAGTGATAAAAAATACAATGAAGGATATAAAACCAACAGACATACCTGAGAAAGGCAGTTTAAGAGAAACATGGATGAACATAAAATGGATAAGTATAAGGTACAAAGGGAAAGACCTTCACTTGAAATTTGAACTGAAAAAGGGACAATATGCAACAGTATTACTCAGTGCTATTACAGGTAATCTTTGAGCAGATATAATCTATAAGAACAGACTCGTTTACCAACCCTTTCTTAACAGTAGATCCATCGATTATAACCGCTGGTACATCAGATATGTTGTACGCGAGAGTTATTGTCTTTATAAGCACAAGGTCCTCATTGACATCTACTGCTGAGACATAAAAGTTTTCCTTACCTACTTTGGACTGAACATGAGACAGGATATATCCTTGAGTTGTACAGTCATCACATTTGTCTTTTGTAGTATAAAAGAATAAAGCAGTGGTTGTATTAGGATTACAACTAGACCTCAATTGCTCAGAAAGAAGCCAATACTTCAGTCTTGTAGAGATAAACCTCGTCTTTAACATGCGATACATCTCACTGTTAACGTTTAGGTCTCTTTCCATCTTCACTATGCTTGGTTGTAAACGTTCAAGAGATTTGTCCACGTCCTGCAGCTTAATAGCAAGATACTTACACGTTAAATCTTTGTTTGAGTAAGGAAGATACATAGCAGACTCTAAATCTTCAAACTGAGACTGGATATAGTACAATGTCTTCTCAGCATCAGCTATGTACGACCTCTGTAAAGATGATCCTATTAACACGCCTACAAGGAACATAAAAACAGCTAATATAAAAGACATTATAGCTACTTTCAATACACGTCTGTCTTCTCGGTTAGCCATGGTCTCCTCTCCCTAACAAATACGTTAACAATCGATGCAACCCAAAGCGCACCATAGAGTAAAGTTCCAACAAGCAGATAAAATAAAGCTGAGACTACAAGACGAGATAAGTTACCCTTAAAGAATAGAGTGTAAACTAAGAATAACAGCATAATAAACGTTGAGAGTGATATAAGATTAACCACGTCAACTAAACCTAAAACAGTTGGACCAAACTGCTGATCAAGATAAAACAAGAAGTCAAAATTCAAATAGCGAAGTATAGAGTACTGAAGAAGTGCACTTGAAACTCCTTTATAAAGTATTCTGGTAAAAAGGTACACAAACGCCCCTACCCACACTAACGACAATGGAATAGTAAAAAATCCCAACCCAGCAGAGTTCTTGTTAAAAAGTAGATGTCTATACTTAACAATATTCTCCAAATTTCCTGTGTACCATCTTAGTCTTTGTTTTACCAAATGAGTAAATTTAGTTGGAGCATAGGTGCTAGATTTTACATCCATCACAGAAATAACTTTGTAACCATGGTCTATCAGCCTTAAAGCTATTTCCATGTCCTCAACAAGGTTATTTTCGTCAAAGTATCCAACTTTCCTAACATAATCTGTTCTGAAAAACGTAGCACCATGAGTGCTCAGAACACCGTTGAAAAATGAACTAACTCTCCTAACAAAAATAGTTATGTAGTACTCTATAGCCTGTAAAAGAGTTAACATGTTTTCCTTATTATAAACCTCAAGTGCTGTTAGAACTGCAGCAACCTTTTTATCACTGAAGTACCTAACAGCCTTTCTAACAGCATCCTTCCCAACTAAGAAGGTATCTGCATCAAGAACACAAAATAAATCTGTTTTCACACCTTTGAGAACCTTATTCACACTTGGTACCTTGCCTTCGCGCTCCTTTTGGATCAATTTCACATTCTTATACTTCTTAACGTACGAATTAACAATAGAAGCTGTGTTGTCTGTTGAACCATCGTCAACAACTATAGCTTCTAGAGGGTAATCTTGAGACACAACAGAATCTAAACACCTAGAAATCCTTGCTTGCTCATTGTAAGCTGGGATTATTATCGTCACTGATGGTTTATAAGAAGATTTTTTCTTCTCCTCATCAATAAAAACGTAAAGCAGGAAATAGAAGATAGATGTGAATAATGAAATAAAAGACAAGGTCAGTATAAAATAATTAAATATCATTAAACCACCCTTATGCACAATGACAATGAAATGTTCTCCCCTGTGAAATTGCACGCACACCCAGGCTGCGTTCTTGAATCAATCTCTTTTCTTCCGGTAAGACAATTTGCAAAGTCACATGATACATTGTACGGTGTGGTGTTACTACATATTGATTCATCGTTATACACCTGCATGCAGTGGGTGTAATTATGCGTTAATTGTGTTAAATCTTCTGCAAGCATATCACACTGTTTTTCTCTCTTCTCTATATAATTAGCAGTGTTATATTGCTGTATTTGGAACACAGCATACACAGTTACTATAAACAAAAGTACGAACAGGATAATATAAATTTTGTCCATAATCCCACCTCTAAGGCAATGACATATAAGAAAAAAGAAGGTAAGGTTTTATCCTTACTCGGTGGATTCTTCTGTTGTTTCTGTTGTAACCTGCACATCCTCGTAGGATGTAGCAGATGTGTCAAGTAACACGTGGTTTCCTGTGAACGCGTAGTCCTTGTGTCCCAATAGCTGAGCTGCAATCACTTTTGCTGCAAGCCTTGTGTCCTTTGCATCGTAACCAGCAACTACAAGAGCTGTGTAGTCGCCAAATGCACTCTCCACAAGGTCTATTGTTGCCTTATCTTTGTAGTCTCTTACTCCTGGCGTTGTCTCTGTTCTCCACTTCTCTGCAGAGAATACTGTTGATCCGTCCACAGCTGCAAGGTCTGCAACCAATGTGTTTACCGCAGGACCACCGACCAAGATAACATTCTTATCTTGGTCATACTCTGTGTCAAGTAGACCTATACCTGGTGTTATCTTGTTTAGCTGTACTCCACCAGCACTCTTCAATGTTAATGTTGTGTCTCCAACTGTCTTTGTTTCATCCGTTGTTAGTGTAACTGTTGTAGGTGCAATTCCACCAACCTTAAATGCTGACGTGTAGGTTGGGTAGTAGACATACACTATGTCATTCGTGTTTGCTGCACTTTCCCAGTCGCTACCATACAGAGCAACGTATGACTTGTAGTCTGTGCTCTGAGCCTTGCTTGATGTTGGAGCTGAACCTGTCTCATTTTCTGCAGTTGTGGCAACACCATTTACAAGTATGCTAGACTTGTCAGTTATTAGAGCTGCACCATTTGAGGTATTCCAAGTGTACTTAACACTTATTGTTGTTCCGTCACCTTGTGTTAATGTTGCTGTGTCTTCTCCGTCCCATGTTATCTTTGCACCCTTTGGTGTGTAGTACTCATCGTATCCTTCAGTACTGTAAACCTTAGCCACACCGTCAGGTAGGATCAAGTTTGTTGATCCAGCCACATCAACTACTGCTGCTTTAAGCCAGATGTTGTCATCTCCATTCTTAGACTCAGCAATCATACCGTTTGGCATCGTGTAGTTAGCACCTTCACTTACCTCTGTCCATGGACCAGCGTAACTTGTCGTTTCGTTTGTGGACGTAGCTGGCTTGTACAAGTCAACCTCACTTCCATCACTGACTATCTTAAGATAGTAGTGTGGTGCTCCATCTACTTCCTGACCAAGCAAGATGTACTCTCCCTTTGATATGTTTGCTCCGCCACCAGAGTATACTGTAAGGTCGCTACCAGTGTACTTCCAGTATTTAACACCCGGAAGTAATACTGTAGTATTCTCAGCAACATTAGTGTCAGTGGCTACATCAAAGTTCATACTCTGCATACCAGACTCTTTGAATGCAATGTACTCACCGTTAGTTACAGATGTCCAGTCAGAGCTAGGAAGTGTCATACTCTGAGAGTAGTCGTCGTATACTATACCAACGTCTCCGCCGATTGTGACCTTGTCCTTCTTTGCATCTAGTGTGTTGTCTGTGAATGTGCTTGTAACCGTTATGCTACTTACGCAATCACTACTTATAGGCAATGAAGTCACATTGTACCTGTCATCTATTGGGAATACTTTGTTGTTGAACAATACATAGTTAGACTCAGCTGTTGCTATCTTTGCTGAGTTTGTTGTAGCACCAGACCACACGCTCTCTAGCTTGTACCTCACATCTTCATATGTCTTCCATTCACCTGTGCTGACTTCAACTGTTGTGCCATCTGGGTTCTTTATAATTGCTTTGTTGTGTGTACCATCAACGTCCTGTAATGTAAATGTGTAGTCACCAACAGTAAATGTCTCACCAACTTTGTAGGTGTTTATTTCTGTTGAACCAAGAACCACTGCTGAGCTGTTTACCTCAACAACGTCGTATGTTGTACCAAACCAGTTAATCTTGTCACCTTCACATATGTTCAAATCAGTACCGTTGTTTACATCCATTGTAACCTGTATTGCTGACTCATTTATGAATAGAGATCTATCTGGTTTTATACTTATCTTAGATTTATCTATACTCACACTCACTGTAGCGTTGTACTTGTTTCCAGACTTCTCATACTCAACGTTTGCTAGACCTGTTATTGCATCGTCACCTCTAGCATCTGTGTCAGAGAATGACGACGAACCACTACCTTCAACGTATATGTCGTCTGGTGTAAAACCGTTTGTAGCCCAAGAGCCCAAACTCTTACCCTGTGCTGTCAACACATCAACTGTTGCTGTTCCAGATGATCCGGACGCTGTTGCTACCTGAGCAAACGCTGCTGCAATGTCTACAGCTGCTAGAACGTCTGCTGGCTGTGCACTAGCGCCAACTACCACATACGCGTCAAAAACACCATTGTCATTAACAAACGGCTGTGGTAAGTCA
>Ga0164318_10000723_pt1 | contig 26885 bp, 19 predicted proteins | sample GuaBasSedimGuay9_FD_113734 | JGI IMG/M metagenome (GOLD analysis project Ga0164318, IMG submission 113734) | Subseafloor sediment microbial communities from Guaymas Basin, Gulf of California, Mexico - Guay9, Core 4571-4, 0-3 cm | ecosystem: Environmental > Aquatic > Marine > Hydrothermal vents...
AATTGATATAGGTCTGTTTAAGTGTCTTGATATATGTCCATCTGAGGGCTTTTCCAAGGTTGATAAGATCTTGCCTTCTGCTTTCTTAAATGCCTTCTTATCATCTACATCAATCCAGAAATCATCTTTAATATCAAGGGCTTTAGCCCTTCCCTTTTTAGCCAGCACCTTTATTCCACCAGAAAGGGAAGTATCGCCATTACCTGAGCTTTCTTCAATGGCACTGAATATTGCCGGAGAACATAGAAAGATTCCTGTATCATAAGCATTATATTTCTTGATATTCTTTCCAATATCTAAAATCCTATTGTCTCTGACGAGAACTTTAGTAGCATCGGAAGCATCAGCAAGATTGTTTGTTTTTATGTTATAATCTACAGCCAGTATAACTTCATTGTCTTTTATTCTTTCATTCTTCAGTTTCAATATTATTTTTTCATCAAAAATATGGTCACACATTAATAAGATGAAATTCTCTTTAAGCGTATCTTTTGCTTTAAGAACAGATATGCCGTTTTCATTTTCCCAATCATCATTTATGATATGAGTTATTTTAATATCTCTTTTGCGGCTAAAACTATCCAGAAAACTCCTCACCTTTTCACCATTGTATCCACTTACAACATAGAAATCGCTTAGCCCCCCCTTTTCTGCGGTTAATATGACCCGCTCAATAAGGGGTATTCCAAGGAGAGGAGTGAGGGGTTTTGGTTCTTTCTTAATTGACAGTCTACTGCCCTGCCCAGCAGCGATAATTAAACATTTCGTATATGGTCTTCTCCTTTCTAACCTATTTTATAGTTTTTTACCTATTATATACAAATTGCCATTTTGTATCAATAAGGAAAGTGGTTATGTGAATTTATTGTGGAGATTAACCTATTTGAAAGTGTGAATTGCTTGTATGGATTGTGATTTTTTAGGGTCTTGATTTATCAAGCCCGAGTGATGTATAGATATACAAAGGGGTTTAATAGATTAAACCTTTGCGATAATTATAGTGGTAATTCACGAATTATCCTTTCATATATATTTATATTTTTATCAAGTAGCGTCCTCACTCCTATAATGTGGGCAGGTAGGGTTGACAAGATGTTAAACAAGGGATTAGACGGAATTGGACAAGGGGCTTAAACCCCTTGTTATCAATCTACCCCCCTCTCCACTCCGCCATCTTCTTCAGCCAGACGGAGACACGGTTGCGCTTCAATAGTTTCAGTGACTTCTTGAGGTCAAAGTCGCCATCTATTGGTGGAGAATTGGATAGATGTTCCTCACACTCCCTGGTGCTCATATTCTTGCACTCATAACAGAAGTGCAGGTTCATATCACTCAGGTATGCCCTTATCTTACAGTCCCGGTTGTATTTGCTGGGCAGGGGGTAATTACAGCCGTGGCAGGCGTCTCTCTTCTTGCTGAACAACCTCACAGGCGGTGAGTAGTGCTCGCAGAACTCACAGTAGAACCCGCACCTGCCCACCTTGAACAGTTGCTTATAGTCCCTCATCAGCTTTTCGCTCACACCCTCTATGCTCAATAAACGCTTCTTTGCGGTCTTACTGCCCGAAAAACCGCCCAGTTCACCCGACTTGGCTATTACCCTGTGGCAGGGTATCACAATTGGCAGGGGATTTGATGCGAGCGCCTGTGCCACCGCCCTGGAACTGTGCGGTGCATTCATTCTTACCGCAATATATGAATATGGCACCACGAAGCCGTATGGTATCTCCATAACCAAACCCCACACCTTCATCTGATATGCAGTCCCCCTGATATCAAGTGGGAAGGAAAACCTCTTCCGCTTCCTGGCGAAATATTCGCTTATCTGCTTGACTATCCTTGTGGTCTGCTTCTTCGCATCCTTAAGTTTGTATCCATCTGTATTCCTTGAGAGCCACTCCTTTGCTCTGCTCCTGCCGGGGAGTTCAAGGAATAAGAGACCCTTTTCCGACATATATGCCTTCAGGTTTCCGATGATTGATTTGAAAGAAATGGATTTAATGGTCTCCATCTGCATCGTTGATTAAGCGGTTAAATATCTATGCTCTCTTGCCAATTATTACCCTGTCCTTCTTGCCGTCCTCTTTCAGTTCAACCTCTACCCGTTCATCGTGGGAGGTGGGAACCCTTCTACCAGTGAAGTCGGGCTGGATGGGGAGCTCTCTGTGACCTCTGTCAATCAGAACGGCGAGTGATATTGCTTTCGGTCTGCCGAAGTCAATTATCTGGTCTATGGCGGAACGGACTGTCCTGCCGGTGAAGACGACATCGTCTATGAGAGCAATCTTCTTACCGTTGACATCAAAGTCAATGTCTGTGGAGTGAATCTCGGGAACGACAAGGGTTTCAGACAGGTCATCTCTATAGAGGGTTATGTCTATTATTCCTAATGGAACTTCAATCCGTTCCATTTTCTTTATCAGTTCCTTTATTCTCCCCGCCAGATGTGCACCCCCGCGGTATATGCCGATTATGGCGAGTTGTTCAATGCTACCTGCCCACTCTATTATCTGGGTGGATATACGCCTTAGAGTGCGGTCTATCTCACCCTCATCCATTATCTCCTTGAACTTATAGTCGGATAAGGACATTTATACTCAAAACATATCATCAATTTTGTCTAACAGCAAGTATAAGTTCTCTTAAATCTTCTGGAATAGGTGCTTCAAATTTGGATTTTTCACCACTTAGGGGGTGTGTGAACTCAATGCTAAAGGCGTGGAGTGCCTGCCTGTTGATGTATCTTGAACCGCGTCCGTAGGTGGTGTCACCAATTATGGGGTAACCCAAGAATGAGAGGTGAACCCTTATCTGGTGTGTTCTGCCGGTGATGGGTCTTGCTATCAAGACGGTGGCATCGTTCAGTCGTTCCTTCACCTTGTATTTAGTGATGGCTTTTCTGCCGAAGCCAGGCAAGACCATCATCCTCTTTCTGTGTATTGGATGTCGGGCTATAGGTAGTTTAATCTCACCCTCATTCAGTGGGAGGTTGCCATCAACCACTGCAATATATTCCTTTGCTACCTTATGGGAAGAGAATTGTCTTATCAGAGAGTTGTATGCAATGTGGGTTCTGGCTATCACCATCACCCCGGAGGTATCCTTATCAAGGCGGTGGACGATACCTTCTCTGCCCTTGCTACCTACCCCGCTCTCTATTGGATACCTTGACGAGACCGCCTCTATGAGGGTGGTTGCCTTCTCGCCCGCTCCCGTGTGGACGGATATGAATGGGGGTTTGTTGACCACTATTATGGCTTCATCTATGTATATGAGTGGGATATCAATGGTGGTGTTTATGGTCTCTTTCTGCTTACAAATGGTGATGCTGATGCTCTCTCCGCCTCTCAGTTTGTGGGACTGTTTTACTGGCTGGTTATCAACGAGTATTAATTCATCATTGATTAAATCCTTTACCCTGCTTCTTGACATACCGGTTACTTTTGAGAGGTAGATGTCGGTGCGTATTGGCTGTGGCAGTTTGGGAACTTTAAGTGTTTTTTTCATCTCTAAGAATATAAGATAAAGAAGAATTTAGTTCCACATAGATAATATTTAATCTTTCGCAGGTGAAAAATGTGTTCTGGTGTTAGAAAAGGTAATTCAAATGATAAAATTTTAGGGCTTTTTAAGCAAATTTTTGATACAAAAAAATAATTCATAATACTTGACAATAAATGATAATTAGGTTAAATTTATATAGGGATATAAGGATTTATGAGGAGAAAATTATGAGATATATTTCTCAAATAATGGTTGTATTATCCCTACCTTGCATCTCTTTCAGTGGGATGCTAATCCAGGGCTCTCAATTAGACATTCCAGTCGGGTATACTCTTGAGAATACGGTAATAGAGGTGGGGATATCAAGTTACTTAATTGTAAGTCAACCTGAGAGTGGGAGTATGAGACCTCCCGAAAAGAATCTAAGAGAGATGGATGCATTTCTGATGGTAGGTCTTCTGGATAGAATAGAGGTTGGTTTCAGATACTATGATTCCAAGACCTTTGGTGGTTTTGTGAAGGCACAGATATGGAAGGAGAGCGCCGCCTGGCCTGCGATATCGGTTGGGTTATCGGACCTGTCACCAAACAAGATGATAAACTCCTATGGAGAGAGCGCTACGGACTACTATCACAGTCAGAATAATTCATTCTTCGTTGCAGTTTCTAAGGACCTTGAACCGGTAATTAGAGTTCCATTAACATGGCATATAGGTGTAGGAAGCGGAAGGTTTCAGGGTGTATGGAGGCATTCCATTCACTGGCAGGGGATATTCGGAGGGATTGCGTGGAGAATAAAACCATCGCTCAGGGTTGTAGCAGAGCTGGATGGGAGGGATTTCAACGCCGGCATAATCTGGGATACACCATATAAGTTCAGGTTATCGGCTGGAGTAAGTGAGATAGAGCAGTTATGGTGGGGCGGGGGAACGGGTGGATATTGGGATGAGTATGACCAGCCCAAGTTCAATGTTAGCGTGTCATATTTTATAGGTCCCTTGATTGGTGGCGAGGAGAGGGCACGGCTTCAGCGTTTGAAGAACCGAATTGAGAGGGCACAGGAGCGGTTGAAGCAGGCAAAGGATAGAAGAGAATCGGTGGAGAGGGCGATAAGAGAGATTGAGGATGAGTTAATTGATTAGTTAAGGCAGGGATTTGAAGAGAGCAATTACATATTTTCTTCTTATCTCTATACTGTATATAGTATTAGGTGAATTGCATCTTTATGCACAAGAGGATTCCGAGTGGGTGGCTGATTATGCAGAAAGATTAAGGAGAGAGCGAAAGTTTGAGGAGCTTGAAGACCTTGCTGCAAAGAGGTTTTCAGATGCAAAGAGGTTATATAATCGGCATAATTACCAGGATGCTGGTCTGAGGTTCAAAGAGGTTGTCTATCTCTTTCCCAATTTCAGCAGGGTAGATGAGGCGTGTTTTTTAATGGGTGAATCGTTTTATCGTGCCGAGGACTATGACGATGCCAGAGAAGCATTCACCCGTCTGGTGAACACCTATCCGGAATCTGAATATTACAAGGATTCTCTATTTCGCCTGGAGAAGGTGGCTCACAAGCAGGAGAGATATACAGAGGCGATATTCTATCACCAGAAGATATTAATGTCCTTTCCCGACGCCGATTTCATAGATGCTGCGAACTACATTGGAGGTGTATGTAGGTATTTAATTGGTGAATTTGAGGAAGCGGCTGAGGTTATGGATAAGATACCAGTATCCAGTAGTTATTATGGATATGGTCAATATACAAAGGCACTGTGTCTTGTTCATAGGGATGACCTTAATGGTGCAATCAATCAGTTTATGAATGTGCTTGAGGCGAAGGAGAAGAGCGGGGCTACTCGGGCATTGAAGAATCTAACCCATCTTACCCTTGGACGACTATACTACGAATTGGGTAATTACGAAGAGGCGATAAGGCATTATAAAGAGGTATCTTCATTAGACAAGGAGAATTATGATGATGCTATTCTCGGGATTGGGTGGGTGTATGTCAAGCAGGAGGACTATGAAAAAGCAGAGAAGATGTTTAAGAAGATAATTAATGAGATGCCTCAGAGTGAGTTGGTTGCGGAGGCGCGTCTGTCGCTTGGTCATTGTTATTTGGGACTTGATAAGTATGACAAGGCGATAGAGGTATATAGATACATAATGGAGCATCACTCTCTCGCCGCTGAACTCGCAGGAGACCCGAGGGTAACAGAGATATTCCAGGGAATTACGGAAGAGGCAAACAATGTTGATAAACTCTATTACAATTTAGTAGAACTGGACAAGATAGCCCTTGCTCAGGGCAGAGATGACTTGCACCGGAAGATTCAGTCAGAGAAGGAGGAGGTAAAGCGTCTTCAGGACCTGCTTGCCGGTCTGGAGATGTGGTTCAGTGGAAGGTCAACAACGGGAAGGAACCTGATGCTGGGAGCAGAGTTCGGAATGGCGACTGTGGCTTTTGAGAAGGAGCAGAACATAGAGGCAGAGATACTTAGATTGAGCCAGGAGGCGAACATTGAGATAGGAAAGCTGAGGGAGCAAGAAGAGGAGTATATGGCTATGGCGGAAGAGGAGATAGTTGGAGAGAAGGAGAAGGCGCTTGGCTGGTATAAAGCCCTGACTGGAGAGGAAGGAGTAAGTGTTCTGGTTGAGCCACCAGCAGAGTATACGCCTGGAGAGATTGATTTTGCCAAAGAGCAGAGAAAGTCAATGGGACTTCCAGAAGAGCTGGAAGGGGTGACATACAACCAGAAGATTATACAGGAGAAGCCAATTATCATACCCCCTCCTGAAAAGGAGAGTTCTGAATATGAGATAGAATCACCCGGAAGTGAAGGTGAGGAAGAGAAGGATTTAGGAGATGATTCAGCAGAAGGTCAATAGGTTTGCATGGTTATATCGTTTTATATATAATTAAATAGAGATGGTCAACCAAGATAGGGTGTAATAGGTGATGATTATGAATAGATTTATACATATAGTAGTTGCGATAGTAATTGTAATTTTTGTCGTAACCTTGCTCTCATGTAAGACCAAGGAGACCAGAAGTGTTACTACACCAGAGAATATTGAAGCGGTAGAGAAGAAAATAAGGGAGTCGTATCAGGAGAAGGTTAATAAAGTGAGGGAAGAGGTAGCAAAGATACAGAAGAGTAAGAATGCAAAGGTTGAGCCCCTTATTAAAAAGGCGGAGAAGCAGAGGAATCTTGCTATTGATGGTTATGAGGAGTTCTTAGCCAAATACCCCGGGAGCGCCTATACTCCCGACATCCTCATTAGGTTGGGAGAGGTATATTTTGAGAGGTCAGAGGCGGAACACATCAAGGCGATAGAGGAGTTTGAGAAGGCACTTGAGGAGGCAGACCCCACAATGCCTTCCTTTATGGAAGAACCGAAACCCCATTATGAGGAAACCATTAGAGCATATCAGCAAATTGTGGTGAACTATCCAAACTTTGAGTATATTGATACCGCATATTATGGTCTGGGTTATTGCTTAGGTGCTCAGCAGGAATATCAGGAGGCAACAGAGACCCTCACCACTCTGATAAATAAGTATCCTACCAGTAGATATGTTCCTGAGTGTTATCTAAGGATAGGTGATTTCTGGTTTGACCAGGTTGAATTTGATAAGGCAATACAATTTTATTCACATGTTGACCCTGAGAGCCCTTTATACGACAAAGCGCTTTACAAGATTGGCTGGTGTTATTTCAATAAATCAAGCGAGTTTGCTCAGGAGAACTACTATCGTGCAGTGGATTCGTTCTGTAAGCTACTTGATTACTACCAGGAACATAAACCCCATACCACTCTGGCTGAGGAAGCGAGGGAGTTCTCCGCAATATGTTTTGCCGAGCTCGCCGACTACAGAGAAGAAAGTGCTCTTGACCTGACAATTGAATATTTCAATCAGAACCCCAGGGATTACTCAAGTGAGATACTTCATGCCCTGGGTGATGTATATCTGTATAAGCAGGACAAGATACCAAAGGCGATAGAAGCATATAATGGAGTTCTTGCCAGAAACCCAACATATTCAAAGGCAGCTTCGGTTCTAAATTCAATGGTAGAAGCATACGAGAGGTCAAATCTACCCGAAGAAGCAGATAGAATAAGGCAGATGATAGTTGACAACTATGGTCCCGGCAGCACATGGTATGAGAATCTGACTGAACCAGAAGATAGATATAAAGCTCTGGAGATGAGAGAGCGTAATCTCTATAATGTTGCTCTGTATGCACACTCTGTTGCACTAAAGACAAACAGTAAAGAAGCATATATTGAGGCGATAAATCGCTATCGGCAATACCTCTATGAATTTCCTGCCAATCCCAAGGCGTATAAACTTAATTATTATCTGGCTGAGGCACTTTATGCCATAGGCGACTACTGGAATGCAGGGATTGAGTATGAAAGGGTGTCTCTTGAATATAAAGACCCGAGATATAAAGCAGATAAAGTTGATGAGATGGGTTTCAGTAGAGCCGATGCTGCTTATAACGCAGTTGTCGCATATTCTGATGTCTTTGATTATGAGAAGAAGAATATGGAACCACCAGAACTGAAGAGGATAACTCCGGAACCGGGTGGTTCGCTTGAGGGCAATGATGGAGAGAAGGGGACGGTAATAACACCAGAGAGTATAGCAACCGATAGTGAAGAAGAGGAGGGCGTTGGGGTTCAATAAGCTACACAGTAAAATCGGTAATATGGATAAGAAACACTTATCAGTCATATTAGTATTGGTGTCGGTTTTTCTCCTAACTTTTTGTGGAAAAGGCGAAAAGACGGGTATTTCAGCAGATGAGGCCGTCTATGAGAGGGTGGAGAAGGGAGAAGTTACAAAGGAAGAGGCAGAGGGCTACATTTTGCCTGAGTTGACCCCAACTGCCCAGGTTTTAATAAGAGCATGTGATAATTTTGAAAGGGAGTATCCAGATGATGACAGGATGCCTAAAGTGCTCACCAAGGAGGGGGAGACATACTTCTTCTTCAAGCACTATGATTCTGCTCTGGTTGCATATATGGAGGTATATGATAGGTTCCCAGATAGTGAGCAGTATGTTACCGCCTGTGAGAATATAGCCAAGATATATTTTGAGAGGGGTGAGTATGGTGAGAGCGAGAAGTGGTATGCTATAACCAAAGAGGCGGCTAGAAATTTTAATAAGGAAGAGCTTGTTGCAAGAGCAGACAGTATGGAGAAGGCAAGTGCCTTCAAGAAGGCTGAGGTAATTGTTGGCGAGGAAGAACTTGCGATGACCACTGGTCAACCAGGTGAGATTGAGGGCGAGGGAGAGAAACCGGTCAAGGTGATACCTGCGGATGTAAGGGAGAAGTTCATAAAGCAGGCGGAGGAGTTCTTAGAACTTGCGGATAGGAGTAAGGGAGAAGAGCTGGGTAAGAGGTCATTGGGTAAGGCGGCTGAGGCATATGAGAAGGTGGAGGAATGGGAGAAGGCAGCAGAGGTGTATCTAAAGTTCGCAAAGGATTATCCTGAAGACGAGAAGACAATGAATGCCTGGTTCACCGCTGGTGAACGCTATGAACAGGCAGAGAAGTGGCAGAGAGCAGCAGAGATATATTATAAGATTTATAATTTGTATCCATACGAGCAGTTCCCTGATACAGAAGAGGGCAATGTAAAGAAGTCGCTTGTAATTGAATCGTTATACAGAGCGGGCATAAACTATGAGAAGATTGAGAACTGGGATAAGGTAGTAGAGTGCATGAAGGAGTATGGGAATACGCCATCTAAGGATGCAGAGAAACTGGTCAAAGCTGCATATAAAGTTGCAATTGCATATGAGAATATGAACAGGCACAGCGATGCTATAGAGGCATACAAGACCTGCGTTGGCGTCTATAAATTTGCGTCTGAACATGGCTTTGATGTTACTGAGGTGTCTGATTTACCAGCTAAGAGCCTGCTTGCGATATCACAGGACTTATACGAAGAGTATGATGCTATTGACTTTCATCTTCCTGAGAAGGCAATGCAAGCGAGCTTCAATAAAAAACTTGAACTTGCCCAGAAGCTGAATTCATACTATGAGGGGATGATGAATTATAATATTCCAGAGTTCACCACTGCAGCAATGTATATGACTGGTAAGGTCTATGAAGAGTTTGCTGATACCTGGAGGGACTCTGAGAGACCATCTTTCCCCAACTTCCATCAGGAGGCACAGTATGTAGCAATACTTCTTGATAATACAGTGCCGTTTTTTGAGAAGACGGTGAACTACTATGACCAGGTTATTGCTTATGCCAGAAGAGAGGGTATAGAAAATGAATGGGTAGAGAAGGCGGAGAATAAGTTGTTAGAGAGTTTATTCAAGTGGGCAGAGATAAGTGAAGAGTGTGCAAAGGCATATGAAAAGGCGATAACACCACCGGGAATGACTACGGATGAGGTAATTGATTATCAGACAAAACTGGGTGATTATCTTGATGAGTTCTTCATCAAGAAGGACCAGTATGACCAGATGGCTGAAACACTTTATAAGAAGGTTGGAGAGGTTGCTGATTCATACGGCTTAGAGAGTGAATGGGTATATAAATCAAAAGAGAGATTGATAAAACTTCGTCCAGCTATGTATGCTGCTGGGATGGATTATACAGGTAAGAATGTTGTAACCGATTGGGGCTGGAAGGTGACCACCTCACCACCATCTGATTGGAATATACCTCCAACTGACCCATTCAACTGGGTGGCTGATAACTGGGATTCGGTTTCCAAGGGTATGATAAGGGAGAAAGATAAGTTAAAGATAGTTGGTTTCAAGGGGCTTTCTGGTGCAATGTTTGTATGGGATAAAGCAACTATAGATATGCCACCCCCATCACCTATTTATATTGTCAAGCGTTTGACATTACATAAGAAGCCAAAACCACATTATATTTATATATCTGCCTGCGAGAGCTATACTCTATATGTCAACGGCAATATCGTAGGTCAGGATGATAAATGGAAGACAGTAGAGAACTATGATATTACTCCATACCTTATGGTCGGTGATAATATAATTGGAATTGAGGCGCGGTCTGATGAGAAAGATAAATACTGGGTAAAGGCAGAGATTGTGGAGGAGGGTGCAATTGAAACCTATAGGGCACCTGAACCACAACATGAAATGGAGGCTACCCATTACGAGGAGGAATATGGGGAATTTGGCGAGGAAGGGATGGGTGAGGAGACATTAAAGGAAGAGGGCGTGGAGATGGAGGGAGAGCCCGAGACAGGAGTTGAGACAGAGACAGCCACGGAGAATAATAGTGGTGAGAGTTCAACAGAGGGGGGTCAGTAATTAATTTATCTGGTAGAATATTAGATGGTAAGTTCAAATATATATTGAGATATGATGTGTATATGAAGAAGGCAATTAAAATATTATCAATCTTGATTCTCCTTAATCTTATGTGGGTTTCTCTACTTTTTGCACAGGAAGAAGTGGAAGAAGAAACACCGATTGTCAAGAGAGAAGGTGGGGTCATTGAATTTGAGGCGATGGAGATTATAGGTCGGATAGATAGACCGGTCAGTTTGGTTCTTGAGAGGACAAATCCTACATTTGAGAAGATAACATTTGAAAGGTCATTCATGGATGATATACTTAGACCGATAGACAAAGAAGAGTTTGAGAAGAAGGTGAAGATGACCAAGTTTGATGCTGTTGCGCATCCTATAAGATGGATTACAACGACAACTTCCATAACCACTGGTGCGATAAGTATATATTATTACTTCCAACCAGAGGATGAGATGGTTAGAGTGAAGGCATTGGGTATAACAAGCGCTATATCAGCAGGTGTGACGCTTATTCTGTATCTGGTTTCTGATTAGTTTATATAGTTTTTTTATGAGGAGGATTGAGATTTGGATGACTTAAGAGACCTTGTGGGTGAATCCAGGCAGAAATTCGTTGACTGGTGTGCTGAGCACATACCTGGCTACTCCGGCTATAAGGAGAAGGAGACCAGGAGAGAAGCAGACAAGCTCCTTCGGGTCTATATAGCAGATAAGATAAAATCGCACAGGGATAAGATAACGGTATTGAAGGAGCGACTGCTCTCGGAGAAGAAGCTAGATGAACTCACTTCACTGGAGAAGATATCAAGCATGCTTGAGTTGTTAGAGGACAAGGTTAGATATGCTACCTATGGCTATAAGGGCTTTTTTGACGCAGTTAAGGTGAAGGAAAAAGACCTGGACAGGATATATGAATTTGATGCTAAGCTTCTTCAGTATGTCTTAGACCTTGAGGATGACATTGAGAATTTGAAGAGCGCCTTTGACATCAATGGCGAGAAGTTCAAGGATGCATTGAACAATCTGGAGAGTGAACTCCATAATTTCGGCGATGAGATGGAAGAGAGGAAGAAACTGATATTGGAGGTATAGATATTGGGTAGGATTATAGATGTAGTTGATTGGCATGAAGACCTGGGCGATGAGATGGTGGTAAGGTTTCCTCCCTCCGGTGAGGCAGACCTGAAGCTCGGTTCCCAGTTGATTGTCAGGGAGAACCAGTCAGCGGTATTCTTTAGGGATGGTAAGGCGTACGATGTCTTTGGTCCCGGACGCCATACTTTAACCACTGGTAATATCCCGCTTCTGACGGGTCTGTTGAAGTTAGCCACCGGTGAAACTCCCTTCAAGGCAGAGATATACTTCGTGAATATGAAGGTGTTCAGGAACATGAAGTGGGGAACCTCAAATCCGATTTTATTCAGGGATAAGGATTTGGGAATGGTTCGTTTGAGGTCTTATGGCATATACACTATGAAGATAGAAGACCCTCAGATATTTGTGAATGTGATTGTTGGCTCTGAGGGTCTGTTCACCACAGAGAAGATTGCGGACTTCCTTAAAAACATCATTGTCTCAAGGTTTACTGACCTTCTGGGTGAGACCATGAGCACCATTTTAGACCTCACCAAGATATATGATGAGCTATCTGCTGGTATGAAGACCAAGGTAGCATCTGATTTCAGTAAGTATGGCATTGAGGTGAGGGACTTCTTCATCAACGCCATAACACCACCGCCGGAGGTTGAGGCATACATTGATGAGAGGACAGGAATGGGAGCAGTAGGTGATATCAACAGGTATTTTCAGTTCAAGGCGGCAAAGTCCATGGAGAAGGCGGCGGAGACGGGTGGAGAGGCGGGCGCAGGCGTCGGTCTGGGTGCGGGTCTCGGAATGGGTATGATGATGCCACAGATGCTTCAGCAGTCAATGATGGGTCAAACAGTAGTATGTCCAAAGTGTAAGGCAACGATACCAGCGGGGAGTAAGTTCTGCTCATTCTGCGGTGCTGACCTCACAAAAGAGCAGGCAACAGGTGCGGAGTGTCCAAGGTGCGGTGAACTCAATCCACCAGATGCGAAGTTCTGTTCCCACTGTGGAGCAAAAATGAAGGAGATTATTACCTGTCCGAAATGCAAGAAGGAGATACCAAAGGGCAGTAAGTTCTGCCCCCACTGTGGCGAGAAGGTTGGATAGTGATTTAATTTTTGGATGATTTTTATCTTATGGGGAGAAGCAATAAACCTACCCTGTTTCTCCCCTCTTTCTTATCATTGGCAAGATAAATATAAGTGTAGTTAATATTGCCATCAGGATGAGTATGCCTACCAGAATGTATCTTTTGTCTATCCCTTTATTATCCCTATCTTTCACCAGTTCTTCTGTCATTACCTTCTGTATCTTTCGCATACTCTGATATGCTGTTAATCTCACCTGTGGGTCTTTATCGTGACGGTATGCCTCGTTGAGTATGTTATATGTGGTCTCGCTCGGTATCTCCCCTAATGCCTCTGCCGCCTCCTTTCTTATTTGCGGGTCGGTGTCTTTTTTAAGACGGGTGGCTATGTGGTCTATGGCGCTCTCTTGATAACTAACTACTTTCTTCCAATCTCTCTTGGCGATGTAATATTGGACTGCTACAAAATCGGTTTTTGGCTTCCATCCAATCTTTTCCAGCAGTTCGGCACTGTGAGCTCTTACAGTCGGGTCTATATCAAATAGCATATCAACAATCTTTGACCTTGATTTCTCTGTTCCTAATTCCATAAAGCCATTCATTGCCCTAATTCTTATCTCAGGGTCGGGGTCTTTGGATAATTTCCATATAGTTTCATAATCACCTTCTTCTACTGCTCTATCAATATTTCTGTCAACATCGGTGTAATTATCTGTATCGCTCTTACAGAGGGTTGTGAGAGGTAGTGAGATAAGCAATATTAGAATTATTCTTATATGCATATATTTTATAATTTTCATATACTAAAAATCCTCTAATGCTTTGAGTGCCTTCTTTGTCCCGATATTGGTCAGGGCATTAAATGCTTCATTTCTGACATCTTTATCCTTGTCTTTTAAGAGTTTTGCCAGTTCATCTATGGCGGTTGTTACCCTGTTCTCACCGAGTGCGAGCGCTGCCGCCTTTCTGACCGGCGCATGTGAGTTGCTAAGTGCTTTGATAAGATGTCTGTTCGCCTCTTTGTGGGGCATCTTTCTGAGCGCCTCTACCGCCTGCCTGCGGACGGATGGCTCGGAGTCATTGAGTAGTGTTGCAATGTCTTTTATTACTTCTTTGAGCCTCGTTTCGCCGAGAGCCCAGCATGCGAACTCCCTCACCGTGGGGTCATCTGACTTGAGCAATCTTTGCAGTTGTTTTATCACCTCCATATTCTTTAGCATTCCGAGAGCTTTCGCCGCCGGCTCCCAAATCTGACCCAGGGTTGTAAGAAGCGCTGGAGCAATCCTTGCATCCCCGATATTGCCCAGCGCATAGGCGCTTGCTCTTCTCACGATATCCGAGCGGTCATACAGGAGTTCGGTGAGAATTGGTATGGCGGGCTGAGACCTCAGTTCTCCAAGTGCCCAGGCAGAGAATGCCCTGACATGTTTTCTCCTGTCTCCGAGCATCTCTATCAGATTCTCTTCTGAGTCCCTGCCGATATTGACCAGTGCCTCTGCTACCTCCCTGGGATGGTTTCCAAAGGCATTTATGAGGAAAGGTATAGCGATAGGGTCACCTATCTCCCCGAGTGCTCTTACCGCCTCTTTTCTCACTTTATGAGATTCGTCTCTGAGGGCTATGGTGAGTGGCATAACCGCATTCTTGTCCGCAATTATTCTTAAACTTCTCACTGCATAGTATCTCTCTTTCTCATCTCCCTTATCCAACAGATTTATTAACTTCGTCTGGGCAGGTCTTCCAATCTTACCCAGGGCGTCACTTGCTACTTCATTAATGCTCTTTCTATCTTCTTTGAAGAGTGCGATAAGTGGTTCCACCGCCTTTTCATTTCCTATCTTGCCAAGGGCTCTGGCTGCCTCAATCACTACTGGTGTTGATTCGTCTTTAAGGCATTTTATCAGTTCGTCGGTAGCCACAGGGTCTCCAATCTCACCGAGAAGCTCTGCAGCCCTCTGACGATTTTGACGCCTTCTGTCTCTAAGACAACCGATGAGAGATTCCGTATCTCTTCTCTCTTTAAGTTCATCCAACTGCTTAATGGTATAAAAATTCTTTTCCATATTCACCACCCTAACTCATAGTTTATCTTTGAAGTGCCTCAAGGGCTTCTGGAGTTCCTATCTTTCTCAGGGCTTCAAAAACCGCTTTCTTTACCTCCTCCTCACTGTCAAACCTCGCCTTTTTTAGTGCATCTATGCCGGCAGGAGAACCAATCTCGCCCAGTGCCTTCGCTGCTTCAATTCTCACCTGGTAGTCCTTGTCCTTCAATGCATCTTTGAGCACCTTGATACCCGCTTCGCTTTTGAGCATTCCAAGTGCTTTACATATAGAACGCTTGACAATATCATTCTTCTCCTTCTTCCACATCTCGGTAAGGGTGTCAATGCTATCGCTTCCTTTCAAGTGTCCAAGTGCGAGAGCCACGCTGGAGCGGACATTGGATGACCTATCAAATGCAAGCTCAGTGATTCTATCATTTAGATTGTATGCTCCCAGTTTACCCAGAGCAAGGACTGCATTGGCTCTTATCTCCTCATCTTCATTTGATAGATAAGGTGCAATTTTCTCAATTGATTGCCTGTAGTTAATCTCGCCCAGAACCTTCACAATAGCAGAGATAATCCTGGGGTTCTCCGTGGCAAAAGCATCCATCAGGTATGGTCCAGCCTCGCTTCCCTTTCTTATCAACCCTTTTATCGCCTCATTTCTCACCTGAGGCCAGATGTCACTCAGGGCTTCTATCAAGGGTGGGATTGACTCCTCACCAGGAATTCTAGATAGGACTCTTACAACAGATTGCCTTACATTGACTTCCTCGTCAGTTATGTAGGAAGTCAGGTATTCAACAGCAGGAGAGCCAATGGAGATGAATGCTTCCTCGGCGGCAGAGCGGAGAGTGAGGTCAGGAGTCCTAATCAGTTCAATCAAGGTTGGTATTACTTCGGTGTGACCCAGTTTTGCCAGACCCTCAATGGCACGGATTCTTACCTCATAGTCGGGGTCATTGCTCATATACTCAAATATCTCTATGGTCTCAGGTGATGCTATTTTAACCAGCGCGATGAGGGCTTCCTCTCTTACCCAGGGCTTTTCACTCTCAGTTGCTTCTCTAAGGTAGGGTATAGCATCTTCCCCGAATTTTGCAACCGCCTCCGCTGCTTCTCTCCTTAACCACTTGTCGTCCGATGAAAATAGTTCAATAATTGGCTGTATTGCCCTCTCATCTCCAATCTTCGCTAAGGCGTCAATGGCAAGTTTCTTGACCGTAAAGTCCGGGTCCTTCAATGCATCAATAAGGGCAAAAACTGTTTCGTCAGAGCTGTATTCTGCGAGCTTTATACATGCCTCTCTCTTATCCGTGGTGTCGCCAAGTCGGAGCATCAATAAGTAATCATCTTCGGTAAATCCCATTAGATTGCCTGTTAGTGCTATAAGTGAAAAAGTAGTAATAGTTATAAACATTGTAATTCTATACATCATTTATGCTCCTGTAGCTAGATTTTGAATGACCGGTATGAGAAAGTAGATTATAAAGCCAGCGGTGGTCACATACATCAGGGGATGAACCTCCCTGAATTTTCCTCTGAGAATTTTAATTAATGTGAAAATAATAAATCCTGCACCGATTCCATTAGTAATTGAGTAGGTAAGAGGCATCAGAATGATAACCATAAATGCAGGGATTGCTACATCCAGGTCTTCAAAAGGTATGTGACGAATGAGACCTGACATCAAGAATCCGACAAGTATTAGTGCTGGTGCGGTCGCCTGGGGGGGGATTACCTTGGCAAGGGGATTAACAAACATGAACAGTAAGAACAGTATGCCTACCACCACTGCGGTCAGTCCGGTTCGTCCTCCTGCTGATACGCCGGCGGCACTTTCAATGTAAGCAGTCGCCGATGATGCCCCGCTCACACCACCAAATGCGGCACTTATGCTATCAATAAGTAATACCCGTTTCAATCGTGGTATGTGTCCATTTTTATCCATAAAGCCCGCCTGACCACCTATACCAACAACAGTTCCCATAGTATCAAAGAAATCAGACAGCATTATACTGAATATTGTAAGAGATGCCCCAAGAATACCCATTAACTTGAAAACACTGAAATCAAAGTAGCCAAAGGTGGAGAAGTCGGGCTTGCTGAAAACCTTGTCAGGTATAATTGCGCTTCCGGGTGCAAAACCAAGGATGCTTGTTCCATCATCTGTGAAACCAACAATGTAGTTGCCAGTGATGGCAATGACGGTGGATATAGCAATTCCTATGAGTATTGCCCCCTTTACCTTCCTTGACATAAGGAATGCGGTGATGATGAAGCCGATTACAACTACCAGAACCGGGAAGGTATTGATATCTCCAAGAGTGATAATGGTATCTGGGTCGGACTTTATTATTCCGCCCTGTTCAAGACCGATTAGGGCTATGAAGAAGCCAATGCCCACACCGATGGCGTGTTTTAGAGGGAGGGGGATAGCATTCATGATGCTTTCCCTCAATCTTGTGATAACAAGTATGGATATTATGATACCTTCTATTACAATCACGCCGAGTGCTGGCTTGAAACTGCCCATTGGCACTGCAAGTTGGTAGGCGACGATAGCATTCAAGCCCATACCGCTTGCCAGCGCCAGGGGGTAGTTAGTGAAGATGCCCATAAGAATTGTCATAATACCGGCAGTTAAGCAGGTTGCGGTTGCGGTTGCGGTTATAGGTAGGGCGATTTCGCTTAGGTTTGGGTCTCCGAATAGATTTAGAAATTGTGGGTTTACAAAGATGATGTATGCCATGGTTATGAAGGTTGTAACGCCAGCAATTACCTCGGTTCTGACACTAGAGTTATGCTCACTCAGCTTAAAGAATCTTTCAAGCATATAAACCTCCTGATATGAAGAATTATACATTTTAATATATCAGCACTTTATAAGTATTTCAAGTGAGCAAAATATCAAGATATATAGTAATAAATTTATCGGTATTTATTTGTCATAATAATTTAAAACATATTTTGAGGTGAGATAATGTAGAGTATATAAGTTTGCGTTATACAGGTGATATAGAGATATTATTAGGAGTGAATATTTAGTTTAAATAAAACCTTGTGAAATATCTGAGATATGTTAGAATTCATAATAATGTGAATGGGAGGAAAGTGTTAACTTGTTATGAAGAAAGAGAAAGGTGATGTAAGAATAGGGAATGAGGAGGAAGGAGAAAGTAAGAAAGCAGACGAACAGAACAGTGGTAGTTCAGAAAGTTTTGGAAGATTGGTTGAAGATTATGGCTTGGTTGGTTGGGTCCGAGAGGGAGAGATAGTTAAAGGAAAGATTGTTTCATTAACTGGGGATGAGGTTCTCGTTGATATCGGATGTAAGTCAGAGGGTGTAATTCCTATCAGAGAGTTTTCAAACCCTGATGAGTTGGAGGTAGGTCAAGAAGTAGAGGTATTACTGGAGAAGCTTGAGGATGTTGATGGCAACATTGTAATTTCTAAGGAGAAGGCGAATTTTCTTCTCAAGTGGGATGAGATTAAGAATGCTTATGAGAGGAATGAGACCATTGAGGGAAAGGTAGTTGGCTTTATCAGGGGGGGGTTAGGAGTTGACATAGGAGTTAAAGCATTTCTTCCTGCCTCTCAGGTGGATGTCCAGCCGGTGAGCGACCTTGGGAGTTTGGTAGGAAAGACCTTCAAGTTCAAGGTTGTTAAGCTAAACAGAAAGCGGAGGAACATAGTTTTATCGAGGAAGCAGGCGATATTAGAAGAGCGCGAAAACAAGAGGCAGGAGCTCATAGATACACTTGAAGAGGGTATGATTGTAAGGGGTGTGGTGAAGAACATCACCAACTTCGGTGTATTCGTTGATATAGGCGGGATAGATGGTTTAGTATATGTTACAGACCTGTCATGGGGGAGAGTGGATAATCCTAAGGATATTGTCTCTATTGGTGATGAGGTGGATGTTAAGGTGTTATCATTTGACCGGGAGAAGGTCAGGGTTTCGCTTGGGATGAAGCAGATAGAACCTCATCCATGGGAGAGTATTGAAGATAGATATAAAGTGGGGGATGTAGTTAAGGGGAAGGTGGTCTCTATTGTTGACTATGGTGCATTCGTTGAGATAGAGAAGGGCATTGAGGGGTTAATACATATATCGGAGATATCCTGGACGCAGAGGATAAAACACACTTCGGAGTATTTCAAGGTGGGGGAGGAGGTGGAGGCGATGATTCTCTCTATAGATAAGGAGAACGAGAGAATATCTCTGGGTATCAAGCAATTGACACCCAATCCATGGGAGTCGCTTGAAGAGAGATTTCCTCCAGGCAAGAAATTTAAGAGCCGTATAAAGTCAATCACTGACTTCGGTCTTTTTGTGGAGGTGGAGGAAGGCATTGATGGTCTTGTTCACATATCCGACATATCATGGAGCGGGAGAGTAGAAAGTCCGCAGGAGTCATTCAAGGTGGGGCAGGATATAGAAGTGGTGGTATTATCTATTGATAAGGCGAATCAGAGGGTCTCGCTTGGGATGAAGCAACTGGTGAATGACCCGTGGGTGAATATTGAGGACTTATATAAAGTTGGGGATGATGTTGAGGGAGAGATTGTAAAGATGGCGAGTTTCGGCGCCATTGTCAGGTTGCCTGAGGGGATAGAGGGTCTATTGCATATATCTGAGATAGACGAGAAACATATAGATGAAATTGGGAAAATGCTCAAGGTAGGCGATAAGAAGATGATGAAGATTATCTCTATCTCACCAAAGGAAAGGAGAATGGGTTTGAGCATCAGAGAATATAAGAGGGCGGAGAGAAGTGCCAGCAAAGGTGGTAAGAATAAGAGGCGGGAGAAATAACCTATTGACCAGGAACATCTGTTTTGTAAGAATTTATATAGAGCCGAAGTGGTGAAATTGGTAGACGCGCTGGATTCAGGGTCCAGTGAGATTTATATCTCGTGCGGGTTCGAATCCCGCCTTCGGCATTTGTGGGTTTAAAATGTGATAGTATCTACTTAAAATCATTGTATCTGGTGATGATATGTTTAAGAAGTTGTTCTTATTGTTTGTGGTTGTCATAATTCCGGTTTTTTTATCAGCCCAGGAAGAGTTTCAGCCATCCTATGAGGACCTGATATACGATGCTGAGGATGCATTCTATCGTGAGGACTATGCAACAGCGATTGAACTCTTTAATAAGGCACTGACTCTTGAACAAGGTTCTGCGTCTGTGTGGGAGATGCTGGGAGATTCATATGTGGAACTGGGGAGTTTAACTCTTGCAGGAGATGCGTATAAGAATGCCATAAAGAGGGGTGATGCAACCCTTGAGTTGTGGCGTAAGTATGCTCAGACAATCGCAAAGATTGGCTCAGAGAAGGATAGGGTGGAGGCATATAAGGGATGGGCGAACGCCGACCCTAATGACCCTGAACCACATCTTGCCCTGCTTGAGATATACAAGGCGGTTGGTGATGAGAAGGGAATACAGAGGGAACTGGAGGCACTTCTGGGTATCGGGGTTGAAAACTATGACTACTATATTGAATTAGCAGACATCTATGAGAAGAAGAGGGATGTAGAGAGGGCGATGAAGCAGTATCGCTTTGCCATAGACATTGACCCGACGAGGTATGAGGCGCATCTCAGATTGGGCGACATACTGTGGAGTAAGGGAAACCTGCAGGAAGCATTGTATGAGTTTGAAGATATTGTCAGGTATAACCCCGAATTACCCTACGGTCACTATGGATTGGGCATTATATCCTATGAGTTGGGTGATGATAGAACCGCTATAAGCGAGCTAGAGATAGTTCTCAACAGTTCTGAAGAGGGCAGGTATCGTGATGAACTCGGCGACAGGTATTTCAAGGCACTTAAGGTCCTCACAGAGCTCTATCATCGTGTAGGGATGTATGATGAAGTGGTAGAACTGGCTGGTAGGGCGAGGGGAATGGGATACAACGATGACGATGTCTTCTATCTTGCCGGAAATGGTCTGATGAACCTTGGAAAGACCGATGAGGCAGAGGATTTTCTTAAAGAGGCGATTTCACTGAATTATAAGAACGCAATGGCACATTATGACCTGGGTAGGATATATTTTGAGAGAGCGGACTTTTCATCCTCTGTTATAGAACTTGAGAGTGCGGTTAAGTACAATGATAAACTCTATGGCGCCTATCTTCTTCTTGGTTATGCTTATAGCAATCTGAACGATAGTGATTCTGCATATATGAACTTCAAGCGGGCGCGGGAGTTAAGAGGGGGTGAGTTTGAACCGCATTTTGAGATTGCCAAGATTCTCATCTCTTGGGGGAGATATAAGGATGCTCTGGTATGCTTGGAGCAGGCTAAGAAGATACAGCCAAGGAATGCTGATGCGCTCTATTATATAGGGCAGTCGTATGAAGGTCTGGGAGAATTAGAGAAAGCGATGGAGAACTATGAGCAGGCGACATTTATAGATAGAGAGCACTATCTTGCTTACAATTCTCTGGGGGATGTTCACTGGAAGTTGGGTAATGTGGAGAGTGCACTCACCTCCTATGAACAGGCGTTCTCTATAAAGGTGGATTACATTCCCGCGTATATCGGCTTTGCAAGGTGCAATGAAGAACTTATGTATTATGATGATGCCATTCACGCTTATGATAGTGCTCTTGATTATGATAACGAGAACATTGTTGCTCAACTGGGAAAGGGAAGAAGCGAGTATAAGGCGGGCTATTATGATAAGGCGGAGGAGGACCTTAAGAGGGCTATAAAACTGGACCCCAATCTTTCAGATGCACACTTCTATCTGGGCAGGGTATATGAACAGAAAGAGAAGTTTGAAGATGCTGTTGAGGAATACCATACTGCGGGACAGCTTGACCCTGAGAACTATGACGCATTCTATCGGGAGGGATTCCTGCTTCTCAGGCTGAAGAGAGATGGGGACGCAATTCTGCCTCTTGAAACGGCTACCAAATTGAAGCCATCATCAGTGGATGCACACCTTTTGCTTGCTGTGGCGTATGAGAATACTGATATGATTGATTGTGCGGTGAAGGAATATAGGCGGCTGGCGGAGATTGAACCGGACAACAAGGAGCATTTTAGAAATATTGGGGTGTTAGAGAGAATGAGGAATAAATATGATAGTGCAATCAGAGCATTTAGCAGGGTGTTGGAATTGGACCCAGACGATGCAGATGCATACGAGATGCTCGGTGACCTGTATAGGATAAAGGGCTATCAAGCGAAGGACTGGAGGCAGTATGGTGAGGAGATTAGGTGGCTTGATATGGCGGTGGATAAATATCAGCAGTTTATGGCTCTGAGACCCAATGATGAGAGCGTCCCATTCATTCAGCAGTTTATAGAGGGCTACCGGAAATATAAATCATTGCCAGAGGAGGAGAGAAAGATTGTTGAGTTCTACTTCTCTTGGTAGATTGAGTTATAGCATTCTTCTTTAATAGAAGGGGTTAGAGTTATGAAGAATTTCTGGTTCTGGATTATTGTGGGTGTAGCAGTAGTTGTGGTAATAGTTGCCGTAATTATATCAAATATGATTATATATAAAGGTGGGAGCTTTTTATCTCTCACCGATAAGTATATTGGTATCGTCAAGATAGAGGGTTCTATATATGATTCAAGGGATATAATCAATCAGATAAAGAAGTATAGAAGGAACGATGCGGTCAAGGGTATTGTGGTCAGGATAAACAGCCCGGGTGGTGGCGTCTCACCCACTCAGGAGATTGTCTATGAACTTGAGAAGACAAGGAAGGAACGAAATATTCCGATATACTGCTCTATGGGTAGCATCGCTGCGTCAGGCGGATACTACATAGCCACCGCCTGTGATGAGATATACGCAAATCCAGGCACCCTTACGGGGAGCATCGGGGTTATAATCTCGCTGGCGGATGTGAGTGAACTTATTGCCAAGATTGGATTCAAGATGAATGTCATCAAGAGCGGTGAGTTCAAGGATACCGGCTCTATGTTCAGGGAGATGAGTGATGATGAGAGGAAACTACTTGAAGGTCTGGTTGATGACATATATAACCAGTTCGTGGAGGCAGTGGTTGAGGGAAGAAGTGATATTTTGAAGAAGAAGTTGGGGGTGAATAAAGAGGATAAAGTGCGTGAGTATATTCTCAAGTATGCTGATGGTCGTGTATTCTCGGGTCGTCAGGCGGAGGAATATGGATTTATAGATGAACTTGGGACGCTCAGTGAGTGTATTGATGCCTGTGCGAAAGAGGCGGGTATAGAGGGTAAGCCAAAAGTAATATTCCCCAAGAAACCAAGGGGTCTGCTGGATATACTGGTTGGAGAAAATACATTGAGTCCTATAAAGGATAGGTTAGAGCAGACGCCATCGGTTGAATATATGTTCAGGATATTTTAGTGTGGTTGAGGTTAGATATTATGGGAATTATGTCTTCTCTTGAGTTTCTTCACCGGGCTTTTTGAATTTCTTGTTGAATAACCTTGCCAGGCGTGATTTTCTTCTATCCGCCTGGTTTTTGTGTATCACTCCCTTCCTTGCTGCCACATCAATCTCACTGTATGCTAATCTGAGCTGATTTCTTGCTTCGTCTTCATTTTCCGACTCAATAGCCAGTCGTGCTTTCTTTATGAATGTGCGCATCCTGCTCTTGACCGCCTGATTGCGTAGGCGCCTCTTCTCTGACTGCCTGAGTCGCTTCTTTGATGAAGGTAATCTTGGCATATTATTTCATCCTTTCTTATATATGAGTTCTATTTATAACAGTAAAACGATTTTGTGTCAAGAAAGATTTAGATATTTTGTCCTTGTTAAAATATTATCAGATAAACTAATCTGGGTTTTTGATTAAATTACGATTAGACCCTCTGAAAAGTGGGCAAACCATCCCTTATGAACACTTTTATATTGTCCCCCTCCTTGAATTCACCTTTTATCAGCAAATTCGCCAGTGGTTGTGATATATACCTATCTACTGTTCTCTTCAGTGGTCTTGCACCATAGGTTGGGTCATAGCCCTCCTTTACCAGGAAGTCCTTTACATCATCGGTAACATTAACACTAATCTTTCTATCTGAAAGCCGTTCCTCAATCTCATTGAGAAATAAATTCACTATCTCTCTTATGTGTTCAGTCCTCAAAGCTGTGAAGACGATGATATCATCTATTCTGTTTAGGAACTCCGGTCTAAAACGCTTTTCTACTTCATCCATGACCTCCTGTTTCATCTGGTTGTATATGGCATCGTTTTCGGCAAAGTCGGGTCTCTCACTTATCTTCTTTATCTTCTCTGCACCGATGTTAGAGGTCATGATGATGATTGTGTTTCTGAAGTCAACGGTTCTACCTTGGCTGTCAGTAAGATGACCCTCGTCAAGCACCTGAAGCAGTAGATTGAATACATCGTTGTGCGCCTTCTCTATCTCATCAAGCAATATTACCGAATATGGTTTTCTTCTCACCGCCTCTGTTAACTGACCCCCCTCTTCATAGCCAACATATCCAGGTGGTGCACCTATCAGGCGTGAAATGGAGAACCGCTCCATATACTCGCTCATATCTATGCGGACAATAGCATCCTCGCTCCCGAATAGGAACTGTGCCAGTGTTCTTGCGAGTTGCGTCTTGCCCACACCGGTTGGACCGAGAAAGATGAACGAGGAGATTGGGCGGTTGGGGTCAGATAAGCCCGCTCTTGAGTTCCTTACTGCCTGGCTCACTGCCTTAACCGCCTCTTCCTGGTTTATCACCCGTTTGTGTATAAACTCCTCCATTCTTAAAAGTTTGTCTGCCTCTTCTTCCGTAAGTTCGCTCACAGGGATACCTGTCCACTTTGATATGACCTTCGCAACCGCTTCTGGATTGACTACTGACTTTGCCTGTGCCTCACTCTTCTTCTTTTCCCACTCTTTCTTTATCTCATCTAGTTTTGCAGAGAGTTCCAAATCCCTCACATGAAGTTTCTGGGCTGTCTCAAAGTCCTGCTTTGCTATCGCCTCTTCCTTCTCAACCCTGAGTTGTGCTATCTCCTCCTCCATGTTTCTCAAATCTGGGGGAATAATAAGATTGGAGAGACGAACCATCGCAGATGCTTCGTCAATTGTGTCAATTGCCTTGTCAGGGAGGAAGCGTCCTGATATATATCTGGCAGAAAGCCGAGCCGCCGCCTCTATCGCCTCGTCAGAGATGGTAACCTGGTGATGCTCCTCATACTTTGGTCTTAATCCCTTCAATATCTCTATGGTCTCCTCTACTGTTGGTTCATCAACAATGACTGGCTGAAATCTCCGCTCCAGAGCAGAATCTTTCTCAATGTATTTTCTGTATTCGTCAAGTGTGGTAGCACCAATGGTCTGAAAATCTCCTCTTGCGAGGGCAGGTTTCAGGATGTTGCCAGCATCTATTGCTCCCTCCGCCGCGCCTGCTCCTACAAGGGTGTGAACCTCGTCTATGAACAGTATTACATTACCAACCTTTTTGACCTCTTGCACCAGGGTTTTCAATCGTTCTTCAAATTCACCTCTGAACTTCGTTCCCGCAACCATCCCCGCAAGGTCCAGAATTACAATTCTCTTATCAGCGAGTATCTCGGGGACCTCCCTGGCCACTATCATCTGCGCAAGTCCCTCCACTATGGCTGTCTTACCAACACCCGGCTCACCTATCAATACAGGGTTGTTCTTCGTTCTACGGCATAGTATCTGGATAAGGCGTTCTATCTCATCTTCTCTGCCTATTACTGGGTCAAGTTCACCTTTCTTTGCCAGTTCGGTTAGGTCTCTTCCAAAGGTGTCAAGAGCAGGTGTCTCTGAATCAGGGCTTGCACCGAACCTGCCCACATCCTCAATGCCTGCTGACTTAAAGGTGAGAGAGCGAAGTTCTGAAATATTAACACCCAGGGATGTGAGAACCTTGACCGCTCCGCAGTCGGTTATATCTAATATGCCCGTCAAAAGATGAACCTCGGTCACCAGACGTTCTCCCCGCATTCCTATCTCTTCTACTGCCCTCCTAATGGATGCTTTTGCCCTCGCTGAGAGGTCAATGTATCTACCAGATTTCTTACCTTCGTATTCCTTCAGGGTATATTCTTCCACTGCCGAGAGGAGGCGGTCAAATGATATACCGAGTTCATCAAGCGACTTTCTAACAGGCGACCTTACATCCCTTGCAATACCAGCGAGAAGATGCTCGGTGCCTACATGAGGGGCATTGAACTTTACTGCTATTTCCTGGGCGAATCTTATTGCCTCCTGAACCTGTGGACTGAAATAATCCTCAACCATCTAATCACCTTCTCTATGTTTATTAGTTTACTATACTATACTATATACTATCAAATACATAGTCAAAAATAGTGCCACTTGTTGAATTTATTATAGTGCTGAGATGTTAAATTCTTATTTCTTGACAGGTCTATGATTTCCCTCTATAATCTTTATAAGTTATGGAGGGGAGAGTATGAGGTATTTTGTAATAATATCGTTATCATTGTTTATCGTGTTTTCCCTCTTTGCACAGGAGAGGTATGTGCCCTATGGTGAAGAAAGAGTTATTGATTCACCGACTGCCTGGACAAAGGGTAGAGGGGAGTATGAGATATACATAAGGTTTTTACCATTTATTATCGGTGGCGAACTTGGGTTGAGTGATTTTCTCACACTCGGCATCTCCTATGGTGGGTCAAATGTCATTGGATATGGCTCACCTGACTGGAATCCAAGACCCGCCTTTCTGGTGAAGGCACAGTTGACGCAGGGTGGTGCGGTATTTCCGGCTATTGCCATCGGGTATGATGACCAGGGGTGGGGTCCCTACCACGACGAGATAAATCCCTACAAAAGAAAGAAAGACAATGTAGAAGAGCACTACAATAG
>Ga0164318_10000724_pt1 | contig 26879 bp, 18 predicted proteins | sample GuaBasSedimGuay9_FD_113734 | JGI IMG/M metagenome (GOLD analysis project Ga0164318, IMG submission 113734) | Subseafloor sediment microbial communities from Guaymas Basin, Gulf of California, Mexico - Guay9, Core 4571-4, 0-3 cm | ecosystem: Environmental > Aquatic > Marine > Hydrothermal vents...
ATACAAAAATATATAGATGAGCATGCCTCACTAACTGCAACTATGTACCACTGCATAACCATATATCAACCATTTGGCGATCCAAGTCTAAGAATAGGTGGATATCCTTCCTAAAAGAAAAATAGAAGATAAATCCATCTATTACACATTTAGTTAAATCTTTCTATTATTTTTTTCTCCAATTTTTTGGAAAACTTTTTTGTTTAACTCACTGCAAATATTTGGTTCTGAAAAGCTTAAAATATGCTCCTTTCATATCCTTTTTTGTAAATATGTGTGGTATTGTTGGTATTATAGGAGATAAACCTGTCTCTCGATTGATTTATCATAGCCTGTTTGCCGTCCAGCATAGAGGACAATCATCTGCAGGAAAACTCACCTATGATGGTAATATTCATGTTACAAAGGATGCAGGTTTAGTGAGAGATGTTTTCAATGAAGAAAAAAAGATTGATACGCCTGGAAATGTGGGAATAGGTCATACTAGATATTCCACAGCAGGTTTAGATGACATTGAGTCTTTAAAACTAAATGCGCAGCCTGAGTATCTTGTAAATCCTTTTCTAGCAGCTGTCCATAATGGTAACATATACAATGGTTCTGAGATGGCGAAAAAGACCAGGAGACGACCTAGAACAGAATGTGATATCCAATGGCTTTTGCTGCCTATGGCAGACAATCTATATAAGAAAGAGGTAGATGTTGACATAGTTTTTGACGCCTGTGAAAAAGTGATGATGCAGGTAAGGGGTAGTTATTCTGCATTGTTTCTAACTGATTCAGGAGAAAACCCTCTTCTTTTTGCTATGACTGATCCATACAAGATCAGACCCCTGGTATTAGGGGAATCAGATGGTATGTATTGTTTTACATCGGAGACACGTGTTTTTAAGAAGATTAATTTTGAGTATGTAAAGGATATCCCTGGTGGATCCGTGGTTGTTATTGATACCAAGGGTAACGTGTATGAGGAGCAGATTGTAAAAAAGACTGAAAAACCTTGTATGTTTGAATTTGTTTATTTTGCTAAACCTGACTCGCGTATAAATGGCAGATCTGTTCATAACGTCCGTGTTGAGATAGGGCGTTTACTCGCCAGAGAGCATCCCGTTGATGCGGATATAGTTGTTCCTGTTCCTGAGTCAGGTAGGAGATATGCAACAGGTTTCTCTCGGGAATCAGGTATACCATTGGATGAGGGCATAATGAAGGATAAGTATGAACGCTCCTTTATCCAGCAGACCCAGGAGAGGAGAGACCGGATTGTTGAAGAAGGATTGTCTTTTATCCGTTCCGTACTCAAAGATAAAAGAGTGGTATTAGTGGATGATTCGATAGTGCGTGGCACAAATATCAGGAGGATAGTAGATGGGATGAAGAAGGCAGGTGCTAGAGAGGTACATGTTAGAATTGGATGTCCCCCTCTGATAGCACCATGTTATCTTGGGATAGATATGCGTAGCAGAAAAGAGTTTATTGCAAGGGATCAGAATGGTGGGATCAAAACATGGGACAGAATTGCAAGAGAGATCAATGCAGACTCTCTTGCATATATAAGTATGGAGGGGCTTAAAAAAGCTATAGGGTTTGACATATGCCGTGGATGTATCGATTTTCCAAATGGATACCCCCATGAGATGCATGAAGATGTGAAAAAGCTTTTTAGGAATGATAAAAAAGGTCGACGGGCGTATGAATGTCACATATAACAAAAAATCATCCATAATTTTTTAATTTACAAAAAAGAAAAACAATGGTATAAAAATTTAGATGATTTGAAACGGTGCAGATGCAGGTTGATCACTATTTTCTCCAATTTTTGATTTTTTACATGAAATCGTAAGGTGAGAGGAGTAGGATAACCAGGGGGTTATATTTAAAAGGACGTGCCGTGTTACATCCTTTTGATGGTGGAATGGGATAATGGAGGAGAGTAGCATAGAGGAGACTGGGAGGAACGAGGGAAAGATAGAAGCTGAGTTTAATGGGAAACCTAAGGTTGCATATTTTTCGATGGAGATTGGAATAGATGAGCATGTTCCTACATATAGTGGTGGACTGGGTGTTCTTGCTGGTGACACAATAAAGTCGTGTGCTGATCTGAATATTCCTGTTGTAGGGGTCACTCTTTTGTCTGAAAATGGATATTTTTATCAGAAGATTGATGAGGAGGGTAATCAGATTGAACTTCCTATAGATTTTTGTGTTTCTGATTTTCTTAAGTTGCTTCCGACAAAAACTAGTGTTATGATTGAGGATAGGGAGGTAAAAATCCGTGTCTGGTATTATCCAGTTAAGGGCATAAATGGGTATATAGTTCCTGTTTTTTTTCTGGATTCGAATCTTAATGAAAACAGTGAATGGGATAGAACTCTTACTAAGCATCTCTATGGGGGTGACAAAAGATATCGTCTCGCTCAGGAGATTATACTGGGGATCGGTGGTGTTCGTATGTTGGAGGCACTTGGATACAAAACGATTGACAAGTATCATATGAATGAAGGACATTCTGCTTTTCTGACTTTGGAGTTGTATAATCAATTAAGAGATGTTGAAAAGGTGCGGGAAAAATGCGTTTTTACTACCCATACACCTGTTGCATCAGGTCATGATCAGTTTGAACTGTCCTATGCTAAGCCTATGCTAGGCGATATGCTTCCGAGTATGATCCTTGATGAGGTTATATTTGAAAATAAGTTGAATATGACCAAGCTTGCACTTTTTTTTAGTCATTATGTAAACGGCGTTGCAAAAAAACATAGGGAGATATCGCGGTTGATGTTTCCAGGGTATTCTATAGACTCTATTACTAATGGTGTTCATTCTCTGACATGGGTTTCTGATCCGTTTAAAAGATTGTTTGATAAGCATATGCCTGGATGGCGTTCTGATCCTTATATTCTTAGATCTGCCTTCAGTATTCCGAAGAATGAGATATGGGATGCTCATATGGAGGCGAAGAGGAGACTAATTGATTTTGTAAACAGTAGATACAATGCTGGTATGAAATATGATCATTTCACAATAGGTTTTGCTCGGAGGCAGACGGCCTATAAGAGACCTGATCTTTTGATATCTGATCCAGATAGGCTTATGCAGATTGCTGAGAAAACAGGTCCTATTCAGATCATATATGCTGGTAAGGCACATCCAAATGATGAGTCGGGCAAGAATGCTATAAAAAAGATTTTTGAGGTGATGAAGACAATAGGTGGACGTGTCAAGATGACTTATATACAGAACTACGATATGACGATTGGAAAAATGGTTACTGCAGGTGTTGATCTATGGCTTAACACACCTAGAAGACCACGGGAGGCATCTGGAACATCTGGTATGAAGGCTGCACATAATGGTGTGCCACAGTTTAGTACATTGGATGGATGGTGGCTTGAGGGATGTATAGAAAACATAACTGGATGGGCTATCGGACCGGAGAAGACTGAAGATGCAGAGTCTGATGATGAAGTTGATAGAAATGATTTGTACAACAAGCTTGAAAGCTGGATAATACCAAAGTTTTATAAGGATAGGGACAACTGGATTAGAACAATGAGAAGCTGCATTGCAATCAATGCCTCATTCTTCAACACAAATAGAATGGTACAACAATATGTGGTAAACGCCTATTTCCTATGAGCATATAGAAAATATTTCTTTTCATACTTTGGTGTGATACCCTCTATGTCCTCAACCCATGCGCGGAAAATCTCTGCTACACTCCAAGCTTGTGTTATACATCCACGTGGTGTATGAGGGGGGTCTCCATCATATATTTCCGGTATGGATCCATCCCAGTTTTCACCGAACATGGTGAGCATTGGTTTTAAAAAGGTGTTGTATGCATATTCACGCCATTCTCCTCTGCCGTCCTTTGTTTTGATAAATGCTTTTATGAATTGCCCTAGGAGCCACGGCCAAATTGTGCCATTATGATAGGCAAGGTCTTTGTTGTACTCACCAATGTAGCTACCCATATATCTAGGGTCATCTGATGACAATGTTTTCAGTCCAAATGCTGTTACAAGCTTTTCTTCTACAGTATCTACAATATTTTTCTGTAGTCTTCTGTTGATCATAGGAAAATCTAATGATACAAGAAGTATCTGATTAGGCCTGAAAGACTGATCCCTAGTATCAATCACATCATATTGTCTATCAAACTGTGCGTTGAAGCTTTTTTTTACATTGTCAGCGAGATCAGAATATAAATCATCATTGCCATAGATATCAGCTAGGATGCTCATTATTTTGAGAGCATTATACCAGAGTGCCTGTATCTCAACAGCCTTTTTATCTCGTGGTGTTGGATAGTAGTCATTGATTTTGACATCCATCCATGTGAGCCCTGGTCCATGGCATATGAGAAAATCATTATCCATATGTATGCCATGGTTGGTGCCATTTTTGTAGTATTCTACAATCGATTGTAGAGTACCCCATATGTCTACCAGGAGTTGCTGGTCATCTGTGTATTTAAGATATTGGAATACGCGGTCAATATACCAGAGGGAAGCATCCACAGTGTTGTATGCTACCTCGGAGTCTTCTCTGTCTGGAAACATATTTGGGATCAAACCATTTTTGCAGAAATCTTTTAGACCTAATAGGATTTGTTTTGCTATATCGTGTCTACCTGTGACAAGTGTGATTCCTGGTAATGCTATCAGGGCGTCCCGGCTCCAATCGCTGAACCAGTGATACCCAGCTATAACTGTTTTTTTGTCATCTCTTTGCACGATAAAGTTGTCTGTCGATAAAACTAGTTTGTCAAATTTGCTGGGAAGACCTGTTTTTTTGAGTAAACTCTTCTTTCTCTGTATCTCTCCTGAATATGTGGTGTCTGGGTTGAGATTATCTACATTGTCTTCAACTGTTAATATGATATAATACTCACAGGACTGGGTTATTTCTTTGTAGAACTCTCCTGGTATGAATCCATTGTCTACCCATGAGTCATGTCTTTCCATATCTTTTTTGTAGTGTATTTCTATCCATGAATTGTTTTCTCGGTAGTTAAAATCTTGTAGTATGATTTTTAGGTCTTTGTTTATGTTGTTTGGTCTAATATTTATGCCGTTTTTGATTGTTTTTTGTTCAAATGATATCGAGTGTTTTTCTGTTAAATCATAAAAGTGTCTAGAGTTTATCACTGGAGTGTAATGGAGGGATATAGGCTGATTTGTTTTAATACTGTATTTAATTATTGTGGTGTTCTGTTTATATGGCATGAAAACTGTTTTTTTTATCTGCACATTGTCCAGTAGGCAGAGAAATGATGGAAACATGTTGAAGATAAATTTTCTACATCCATAGTTTGATAGGTCATATAGTTGGTTTTTGATCCGTATCTTTTCGTTTAGGTCTGATACGAAAACCCATCTGTTTGTAGGTGGTTTTAGACTTGCTATTAGAAGACCATGGAATTTTCTGGTGATGCTGCCAGAGTGGGTCTGAGATGCATAGCCGCCAAGGCCATTTGTGACTATCCATTCTTTTACAATCTGTGTCATGGGGACTCCTTTGTTTCCAGTAAATTTATGCCATTCTCGAGTTCACTCATTTTTTTCTCATTATATTTTTTTCTTTCGTAAAGGCTTTTTTTATGAGGTTTTTTAGAAAAAGTTTTTGAGAAAATGTTTTTTTATTGTGTGAATTCGCTGTATATTTGTAGTGTTCTGTCTACTATGACATCCCAGCTGAAGTATTTTATTACTCTTTTTCTTGCATTTTCTCCCATTTGAATAGCTTTGTCTTTGGATTGCAGGATTTGTTGTATCCCCCATGCGATGTCCTGTGGATCAAATGGGTTTATATGTATGCCGCATTGTTTTTCACCATCTGGAATGATTTGTTCTCGCATACCATTTGTCCCTCTGGCTCCCACCACAACAGGTTTTGCCATTGACATTGCCTCCGTGCATACTATGCCGAAGGGTTCATATAGTGATGGTAGTACAACGACATCTGCAGCTGCTAGATGTAGTATACGTTCTTTTTCACTTACAAACTCTGTTCTCAGTATAATTTTTTCTTTTAAACCTAGATCATTTATGAGTTTTTTGAGATGGCTTTCCATGTCTCCAATGCCTAGTATGAGTAGTTTGGTTTTTGGAAAGGTTTTTATAACAGTTGGCATGGCTTTTATGAGGTTGTCTGCTCCTTTTACAGTTACTAGTCTTCCTATGAAGAGTAGTAGGTTTTCATCGTTGGATATACCATATTTTCTTCTCAGCTGTTTTTTTTCTATGGTGGATATTTTTTCTGGGTTGTATTTGTTTGGATCCACGCCATTCCAGCACACGCGTATTTTGTCTGCTGGGAAGCCTAGTTTTTGCAGCTCATCGCTCATTGCATATGATACGGTTATTATGCAGTCCGCGTTTTGTCCTCCTTCGAATTCTATGTCCTTAATTGTATGTGATCCTCTTCCAATGGATCGACCTATTTCAGTTGAGTGTACATGGAATATTAGTGGTATGTTTAGTTCTTTTTTAGCGATCATCCCTCCGATTATACCAAGCCAGTCATGTGCATCTAGTATGTCGAATGTTCTATGGTTTTTTCTTACAAGTAGGTTGACTAACTGTGAGGCTGACATTAGGTTATAGCTGACTACATCTGCAAAAAACTTGAAGTATGACCCCCATGATCGTAGTTCATGGTCTACAAATAGGTAGAATGTGGATGTGAGATCCAAGGTTTTTGGTCTGTATACTTCTATATCGTTCCATTTTTCCGATGGTTTTAGTTTGTTTTCATCATTTAATGCAAATATGGTTACTTCATTTCCTTTTTGTACCTGTCTTTGTGTTATCTCTGTTATGAATGTTCCCAGGCCTCCTCGGATTATAGGTGGGAATTCCCATGAGAAATGCACTATCCTCATGATATCAGCTGTGTTTCTCTTTCTTGCTGAGTTATTTTTTCTTTTAGATCCTGTATTATGTTCATGTAGTTTATAAACCCCTCGTAGGGGAAGTCATATGGATTGAAGTATGCATGGACATCTCCATCGCCTGCTCCCTTTGTGGATATGTAGTAGAGATGATCTGATGTTTGGAGTAGACGCCAGACATATAGGAGTTCCCGGTCTCCTAGTTTTTTGAGTTTTTTTCCTATGTCTTTTAGTTCGTTGAAACAAGTGATCTGCATTTCGTTGCCCAGCCAGGTTGAAACATCTCTTGCCTCATCTGCCCATGATATAGCCCATGGAACATCTATCTCACCTACCGACTTGTATCTGTTTACAGCTTCACTTACGGTAACAAAGTCGAGGTTTTTGTGTTTTAAAACCTCCTCTGGCAAATGTTTTAGGAAATCAAATATTCCAGTTTCTGTCCATTGATGTTCTCCAAATGTTTCATAGTCGATAAACACATTTATGAGATCTCCCTGGCATTTGGACATCCAATGTGCATATTTAGATGCTGTTAATGGGAATCCTGGCCAGCTCTGTGCTGAAAAACGGAAGCCTATGTCGTCACTGAGGGTGTAGTTTCTGAGCAGTACTTTTATGTCTGCATTAACTGGTTTGTATAGATAGTTTGGTGAACGCCATCCAAGTATTTTTTCTGTTCCTTCTGTAATGATACCCTTGTACCCCATTTCCTCTATTTTTTTGGCAATACGGTTGTCATATATTGCCTCGGTGTTTCTGAAAACCATCGGTCTATAGTTGAATATTTTTTTGATCATATGACGGTGCATTATGACTTGTTCCTCAAACTCATCTAACTCATCATATAGGCTTGAGAGTGAATGGAAGTATGTTTCTTCGATTAGATCAACTGCTCCTGTGCGGAACAGTTCTTTGAAGCTGTCTAAGACAGCCGGCATGAATTGTTCGCAGCATTCTACAAATGTTCCAGTTAAGCTGAATGACACACGGAATCTACCATCATATTTGTTGATCAAATCAAGAAGCATTTGATTGGCTGGTAGATAACATTTTTTTGCTACTTTTTCAAATATTTCACGGTTAAGATCATGGTTGAAATATGTTAGAAATGCATTGTTGTCATGGCCTATGTTGAACACTGAGAAACGTTTGAGTCTAACTGGCTGATGCACTTCGAAGTAGAAACAAACAGATGGCATGCTGTTATGCTACCTCTCTATAGACTGATAGTGTTTTATCAGCAACTCTATCCCATGTGAAGAGCTTTATCTCACGTTTAGCCTCATTTGCCAGAGTTCTTCTAAGTGGATCATATCTCAGTAGGGCTATGATCTTGTTTGCCATTTCATCAACATCCCAGAAATCAACCTTCAAACAGTTATGGAATGCCTCAGACACACCTGTTGTTTTTGAAACTATAGTGGGTGTACCTGCTGAGATGGCCTCTAATGCGGTGATGCCAAATGGCTCGCTCACAGATGGCATAACATACACACTCGAAATCCTGTATATATGTTTTACTTCATCTTCGGTTAGCAACCCAGTAAATATAACCTTGTTTGAGATGCCAAGCTTGATAGCCTGATTGATCAACCGGGGCAACATATCTCCATCACCTGCGATAACGAATCTGCAGTCCTCCTTCTCAAGAACCTTTTTAGCTGCCTTCAGGAAAAACTCTGGTCCTTTCTGGATTGTCAGACGCCCTAGGAATAGTACAATTCTCTGCTTCTCACCCTCACCTATTGGATACACAGCATTATGAACAACCCTAATCTTATCTGGGTTTATGCCATATCTCTCAACCAGTATTCTTTTAGTGAAATGACTAACCGTGATTATTCTATCCGCCTTTTCCATACCTTCTCGCTCTATGTTTATAAACCATTCATTAGGGAAAAGCCATGCTGATCGATCATACTCAGTTGAGTGTACTGTAACTACAAGTGGAACACCCATTTTTTCTTTTAATAGAACACCAGCTTTCATAGTGAGCCAATCATGACAGTGAATAAGATCATAGTCTCCCTGTATCTTTTGAACGCATAAATCATTGTATTTATATACAGCCTCAAAAAACTGACCTTCTAAAGCTTTGTCATCAGGATGGTCATATGGAAAAACAGTTGTTTCTCCAACAGGTTTTATAACCAGATTAGGTTTGTCGCTGGTGATAGAATCTCTATTGGTTTTGGGCATATAGAAATCTATAGATACTCCTCTGTCAGCGAGGCTCCTCGTAAGACCATAACAGTGGGTACCCAGCCCACCAACCTTAAAGGGAGGGTATTCCCAACCAATCATTGCAACCTTCATCCTAATATTCTCCATAAAGCGTTTTCATATGTAATGAAATCAGTTTAGACATATTCTTTTACCCAACCCAGTTAGGGGGCTAAGATTTTTTTCGAATACAAATTTTTTTGATCTAAAGAGGAACCTCCCATACCCTACAACAAACTTTTATGGGTATGTAGACTCCCATATCATCATCTTCTTTTTGAGTATCAACCTCTCCTCCACAAGTCTAACGTTTCCTTCAATTTTTCAATTTCCATCAGATGATGATTTCTATGATTATTTTTTGTACTCTAGGATAAATTGTGGGTGGAAATGTTGAAGAGGATTTCTAATTCCTTTCCTCTATACAACCCACAACCCATTTATGGTTATGGACATCTATGTATTGTTCTGCTCTGAACGGTGTATCAGCCTGTGGCTCTGAGATAAGATGTATATTTTTTTGGAATATAAACATTACCAGATTTTTCAAAAAAAATAGGTTGTATTTTTTTGATTGTTAAAAAAATTATTTAGTTGTTGTTTGTCGCTGTCACCCAACAATCTTTTTTTGAGTTGTTGGGTGCAGCCGCAGAACTCTCCTAGAAGCAGCAGCGGAGTGGAACCACGGCCAGTATCGCGACAGGGTCTTGTCTGATATCGGGGTTATCCTTCATCTCATCTCTTTGACATCTCCGTCTTTGATCGAAGAGGGACCCTACTCGACATCAGATATTTTTTGTTGCCCTTGATCTTGCATCTCCAATCACAAAAAAGTTTCCACTTTTTTTCATGGAGACCTTCGAAACAGGGCAATAGAAAAATTGTATGAGTTGTTGATTAAGATTTCGGTTGAGATGGCAACGAAAATAAAGAGGGATGGATGTTTCTGAGAAAATATATGTCTCTCCTTGGGCTCATCTTCTATATCTATTGATCTCATCTCTGAGTAGCATTGCTTTTTCTCTGGAGCGTTCAGCGAAATCTTCTTTGTCTCCAGCGAATATTATGCTACGTGATGAATTTATTATGGCCATCTCACCATCTTTGTTGGTCCCGTTTTTAACAGCATTTTCAACATCGCCACCCTGTTTTCCAACACCAGGTATAAGTATAGGAATGTCCTCTCCAAGGATGCTACGTATCTTTTTCAACTCTTTTGGATATGTAGCCCCAACAACTGCTCCGCAACTGCCAAAATGATTCCATTCTTTTATTTTCATAGCAATAATCTGGTAAAGTGGGGTTTTAGATATTTTTAGGTCCTGGAATTCAACGGCTGAGGGATTAGATGTTCTGCATAAAATAAAACTACATCGTCCTTTGTATTCCAGAAAAGGTATCACTCCATCTATGCCAAGATATGGATTGATGGTTGCTGCATCAGCATGAAATGTTTCAAAAACAGACTGAGCATATTTACGTGCAGTATTTCCAATATCATTTCTTTTCCCATCTAATATCACAACTATATTATCTGGAATGTATCTAATGGTTTTTTCCAACACCTCCATACCTTTTTTTCCAAGAACCTCATAAAAGGCCATATTGAGCTTGTATGCACAGACAAGATCCTTTGTATAGTCAATTATTGATCTGTTAAACTCAAAGAATGGGTCTCCGCATGAGTTGAACAAGAAACGTGGTATTTTGTCTCTATCAATATCTAATCCTATGCAGAGTATACTATGGTTTTTTTCTGTAATGTCCAAAAGTTTCTGCTGGAAATCCATAATCCCCCATCATGAAAGTGTTTTATTGTTGTTAATGTAAATCCTGGTATAAAAAAGATGATGTAACACTCCTTCCTAATATATATCCTCATTTCTATTTGTTTCCAGTTAGTTTTTTTAATCTCCTATTTAATATCAACATATCATACGGGGGTTTTTAGAAAATGAATGTAATCTATGGTATCTGCTCATGGGGTCTTGGGCATGCCACAAGATCGCTACCAGTCATGAGAAAACTATTAGATGAAAACAGCAACGTAACAGTTATATCCAGCGGCAGGTCTATAGAGCTACTAAAAAAGGAATTAGGAGAGCAAGTAGAATACATAGACATACCTGATTACCCTATGCTGATATCAGAAAATGCTAGACAGTTTATGGCAAAAAGCATCATCTATTGGCCTCTTTTTATCAAGAGAATAGAAACGGGATTAAGTAGACTGGCAGATATATTGAAAACAAAAAAATATGACGTCATAATTTCTGATGGGAGATATGATATCTACAGCAAAAAAATTCCATCCATCTTCATATCTCATCAGATACGTATAATGAATCCACTTCGAATAAAGTTTTTAGAAACAGGTAGTGAACTATTCAACCTATTCTTTTTCAAAAGATTCCGTGAAATCATAGTGCCAGATTACCGTGAAAATGATTTATCTGGAGATCTGTCGCATAATCTAAAGAAGATCGATGAAAACAAAATACACTATGTAGGTGTCTTATCTGATTTCAGTAAAAAAAATCTGAGAAAAGACATCGACTGCTTAATATCTATATCAGGTCCTGAGCCACAGAGAAGTATCTTAGAGCAAAAACTACTATCGCAAATACAAAATCTAAACGGAAACATTGTTGTGACACTTGGAAAAACAGAAGAGCAATCTGCTACAAACAAAGAAAATATCACAACATACTCCTTTTTATCAAGAGAAAAAAGAGAGGAACTTCTAAACAGAGCAAAAATAGTTGTATCACGCTCTGGATACTCCACCATAATGGATCTAGCTGTGATTGGCACAAAGGCTCTGATGATACCCACACCCGGGCAGATAGAACAGGAATATCTAGCTGAATATCACAGCAGAAAAGGTACTTTTTATTCAGTTAAACAAAATCATATAAACCTAAAAGCGGATTTTGAAAAAGCAAAAAAAACCACTGGCATAACCAGATTATGTGATGTAAAAAAAACAGTGGAAAACATCATGGATATAGTTACTATGACAGTATAAAAAAACTATATGCATATAAAACATTTTTAGGATTTAGGAAGGAATATATACTACTGCCTCATACCCATGGAGGAAAAGATGAAAGGAACACAGATCAAACAAAAAATCAATGGTCTAATAAAAAACTGGTTTTTCTGGCTGATCATAGTTACAAGCATATCTGTGATTTTAAGATCCTTACCAGCATGGACCAATGCTGCATGGGGATGTGATTTTGGAATATATTATGGACTCACAGAATCCCTTGTGAAAAACATGGATCTTTTTAATCCATACTATGGATGGGGCAGTTCCTATCAATATTTCCCAGTTCTATACGCAGTAACAGCGGTTTTCCATTGGATCACAGGTCTTGATGTCATAGTGATAATGCCGAAGATCGCACCGATATTTGGTGGTCTATCAGTCCTAATCTTCTACTTTGTCGTATACGAATTGATAGGTAGTAGAAAGACAGCTCTTTTATCAAGTCTGTTTCTGGCGGTTATGCCATTCCATGTGTATCAAACAAGCCATGCCTCTCCTCTAACTATGGGGCATTTTTTTATGATGCTTTCAATGTATCTCTTTATTAAGTATAGAAGGGACATAAGATATATTGTTCCTCTCCTTGCATCTACAATTCTTTTGATAATGTCTCATCATCTAACAACATATTTTTACCTAATCATCCTAATATTTGTTGTATTTATAGAGAATGCCAGTAGGAAAAAATGGACTACTACATTAGGTACCGATGTTTTTTACATACTAACAACAAGTGTTCTTGTATTTTCATACTGGATATTCGTTGCAACGACTGTATACAAAAAATTTATGGAAACAGGTTTTAGAATAGGATCAATTCACATTGGTTCTAACTATATAATAGCCCTGTTTTACATACTATTCCTTTCACTGTTTGGAATCATCTGGCTAAAAAGAAGATACAATTTGTTTCCGAAAAAGAAAAAACCAACAATCAATCTTTGTCTCATGAGGTTTTCTCTAACATTCATCACATGTTTAATAGCTATGAGTATTTTTTCAGTAACTAAGATGCCGTGGACAAACTTTAGTTTTACACCCCTATCAATTGCTTACTCAGTTCCACTGCTTCTTATGTTTGGATTCGGCGCCGCCGGATTTCGATATACAAGATTTATTAGAAATGGAGGTTTTATCAGAGGATGGTTTTTAGCAATACTCCTCTCATTCATGTATGGACTGATGGCAAATAAAGTCATACTGCCTCATAGACATTTTGAATATATGATGGCCCCTCTAAGCATAATTGCAGTGTATGGCATAAGAGGTATTTTTTTAAATCTGGACTATAAATCATTGCTAGGACGGCTAGAAAAAATTATCAATAATGTCATTCATCTAACAGCTGCTACATCATATAGTTTTTCTAGAAGGATGAGATGGATGCAGAAACGTCAGATCATATATGTTTTTGTAGTAATAGTTTTGATAACTACAAATGCTGTTTCTGTCTATCCCTCACATGTGGCATTAAATGCATCATATGAGGCTATAACTGATAGTAACCTTGCGGCTATAGAATGGATCAGAGAAAATTTAGATAGAAACACCAGTGTTATAGCATCTGATCATCGTTTAGCTAGGATGGCGGAGGCTGTTGGATTCAATACTACCCTAGATGAGGCAATAATTATATGGAAAACGGAAAATCTAACTGATTATATAGATGAATTAAGAGGGAGCAGCAAAGACTATAGTAGGATAACACATGTTATTGTAGATGATATAATGAAAAATAGAGTGGTACATGTGGGTTTTGGAAAAATTGTTTATATGACAAATGAGTCCTATGAAAAATTTTTGCATCAACCTTTTGAGCTTCTGTATAGAAACTCCACAGTTGATCAGAATATGGTGGAGATTCATTGGACAGAGGTTTATGCTGTAAACTGGACTTTTATAGAGGAAAAGTTGGAGAAGAAAATGGTTTAAATCAAAAAAGAAGATGAGAGAATGATTAAAAAATCTGCGGAGTTCACAATTTTGCTAATCTGATACATTTCCTGTGAGGGTACTGTATATCTTTTCGTATTGAGAACATATATAGTCAATAGAGTGTTTTTTGATTAATTCGAGACTTTTTGCTCCCATATCTTTACGAAGTTTTTCATCTGAAAGGATCCTTACAATATGATCTGCCATCTGCTTACTGTTCTGTGGCTCAAATAGCAGCCCATTATTCAAACTAACAAGCTCCGGCAATGCACCTTTGTTCACTGCAACAACAGGTAATCCAGAGGCAAGTGCCTCCATTGTTACTATACTTTGCAGCTCAGATTCTGCAGGTATCGCAAAAACATCTGCAATCGAATATATATTAGGATAGTCCTTCCAGTCTAAAAAATCTATAAATGTTGTATTCTCCCTCACATGTATTTTTTCCGCTAATCTGATAATCTCCTGTCTGTACACACCTCCTGAGCCGCAGATTAGAAAATGAGCATCTACTCTTCTGATAACATACGGTATTGCCTTTATAAGTACATCCAAGTTTTTTTCAGCACTTATTCTCCCGGTATACAAAACTATGGTTCTCTCTGGCAACCCAATTTTTTTTCTAAGATATTCACCATCATTGTTGGGGTTAAAAACATCTAGATCCACTCCATTAGAAACAGGAGTTATCCTCGTTTTTAAACCTCTTTTCGTAAACATTTCTGCTCCAGTTTTTGTAGGCACAGTTGCCCAGTCAACCAGATTGTAGAAATAGATAAGATAGGCCCATGCATAATTCTTGATCGTATCATAGTATTGTGATCTGAGTAGGGGCGAAAGCATATTTTCAGGTAGTACATGGATAGATCCAACAACGGGAATATGATATTTTTTTGCACATACCAAAGCACTGATGCTAATCGGATATGGCGAACATATGTTTATGATGTCTGGTCTAAACTTTTTGATTATCCTATTTACCTGAAAAATAGGAAATGGAGAAAATGTGTATCTACCATCCATATACAGCGGCAGTTTTATGCCTCTCACTCTGAAGACCTTGGATCCATCACTGTTTGTCTCAACAATGTTTTTAAATGAGAAACCAGGTGCTATAACAACTACTTCATGACCATTTTTTATAAACTGAGTCACAAGTCTATGCTGAGCAACAGCACCACCATCAATGTTTGGATAATATGACTCTGTTGCAAGTAGTATCCTCATACCAATAACACTTATCTCAAATGTTTTTTTGATAATAATTATTTTCCTAAAAAAACAGTTGCTCAGAATATTTCTAGAGCTACTACTGCCCACGTTTCTCCATAAAAATTTTTTACCAACAATACCTATTTTTTTTATTTGAAAAAGTAGGGGCTAAATGATGAGACAAATGATAGAGGCGAGGCGAAAACATCTGTTGCGAAATACTGATACCATCCACATCTTCTAGTGCATTTTTTCATTTCCTCTCTAGCCTTTTTTGCCTCCTCTGTTTTTAAGAAATCCATGAATGATCCCTCAGTGAAGTTGTACAATCTTTTTCCAACTGTTCTACAGGGATAAAATAATCCACCATCGGAGTCGATGATTATTGAGGATGTAGAACATCCATGCGGGCGGTTTATGTTGTCTAAAAAACCACGAGGTGTTGTTATGGTGTTTTTGTATTTTTTTTTGAGCCGCAACACCTCCCTTCTAAATTTTTTTGGATCAGGATAATAATTGTCTGTTCCATCTAGATGTGTTGCAGGCATAACAACTGTTCTGGCTCCCACGTCATGTACTCGTTTTACCTTCTCCTCCAAAGCATCTAATGTATCTCTTGTGACAACAATTTGGATACATATCTCAGGTCCAAAGCTTTGGAATTCTTCTAATCTGTCAAAAAATTCTAGATTGCCATGTCCCTCATCAATGCTTATATGAAGATAATCAATGTATTTACCATATTCACTCATAGGTCTTTTATCTATCAGATGACCATTGGTGGTGAAAAAAAGATAAAAAGGTTTTTTATGCGCATATTTTAAGATTTCACCAAGATCTTTTCTCATCAGTGGATCACCACCCTCAAGGCTTAGAAGTATGATACTTGAATTACCAATGTTGTCAAGAACCTTGAAGACTTCCTCCGTAGAAAGATCAGGTGTTTTTTCCATCCACACATTACAGAAACTACATCTCAGACCGCATCTATGTGTTACTTTAAATGATGCATAAAAAGGATATATAGATTCACGTGCAGCATAGTTTACAAACGCATAATATGCAGTTTTCAGATATTTTTCCATGGGTAGTCGTCTCATAATACTCTCAGACAGTAGCTGGGTAATATTCTATTCGCAAATAAAGGTTTTTTTATTTTTCCATCAGCAGCGCATAAAATTCTTCTTTCCAGAAATTCTGAGAAAAAATGTTGTCATATATTTTAGGGGGGAACATAAAATCTGCTCTATTTTAAAATAACCACAAAAGAAATATACCATTATCTAAGATACCGCATAATTGTGGATGTAGAAAAAAAACATGGTACGGTAAAAATTTCTATAGCAGTAAGTGTGATACTAAGTATTGCAATAATTCTGGTCATTCTGAAGCTTACAATTAGTCATACCACATTAGAGTATCTAACGGTCAATAAGATACAATATGAATATTTTCTAGCAGCTATTTTTTTGAATATCATGTACTGGTTTCTATGGGGAACAAGGCTAAAAATGTTATGCACTGCAGTTGATAAAAAAATGAGGATGGGGATATGGGGTTCGACAAAAATAGTTCTTGCAAATCTATTTTTAGCAGGTATCACTCCATCTATGGCCGGTGGTGAACCTGTTCGGATCTATCTGCTGAACAAGAATGGTATGAGCATAGGAGGAGCAACAGCCGCTGTACTAGGTGAACGTCTTCTGGATGCAATGTTTATCCTCATATGCATTCCATTTGCCTTTTTTGTTTTCAAAAACCACATAGATGTTGAGTTAATCAGAACAGGACTGTCCATTGGAGTAATCGTTTTTGTAGCATGTATAATACTTTTTGTTTACGCCATAAAAAATCCTGATAAGACTAAATCTTTTTTGATTTTTCTTGAGAGCAAACTACGGAGGTTTTTCAGAAGAAGGATTGATATGAAAAAGGTTGTTGATAGAATAAACAGAGAGGTAGACGATTTCAATAAGAGCATGAAGTTTTTCGCTAAAAAAGGTAGAAAAACTTTTTTGTTATGTGGTGTACTAACAGTACTGTTTTGGTCAACAGGTTTTATGATCCCATCTATGATTCTACTTGGACTAGGTTTAGATCCATTTATAGTTGAATCATATTCTGCACAGGTTTTGTTGCTCGTAATTGTTATGATGCCAACCACTCCAGGTAGCAGTGGCATCACTGAAGGAAGTGTGGCAGGTCTCTACAGCGTACTCATCGGACGGAATCTAATCGGTGTTTTTGTTCTACTATTCAGACTTATCACATATTATATGAATCTCATTGTCGGCGCAATATTTCAATACAAAATATTTAGATCTGTGGCATCATTCTCGCTAGACATGATCAAAAAATAGAGATAAAAAAAGAGGGGGACAGAAAAGAGTAGGCAGATTAGATAGGTTTTTAGCCGAAGAAGTTAAAAATAGATATGTTATTCAGCACATCCTATGATAAAGGCAGAGAAATGTGTTACATGTGGAAGAGGACTGCTTGAAAAAGGATTCACAACATTTCCCTGTCCAATATGTGACAATGTTATCGGGAGATGCAGCAACTGTAGAGAACAAAGTGTTAAGTACGTGTGCCCCAAATGCGGGTTCGGAGGGCCATAAAAAAAATTAGAGGGATTGTATGGGAGAAGTAGTAGCACTTATAAGGGTTATGCCCAGCGAAGTATTAGAGGATGAGAAACTACAGGGAATAATAGAAGATATAAAAAATGTGATAAAAAAACCAGTAAAGCTCGGAAAAATCGAGATAAAGGATATTGCCTTTGGGCTAAAAGGTGTTGATGTAACAATCTCTGTTCCAGACACAGAGGGAGGATTAGAACCAATTGTAGATATCCTTTCCAAGATAAAACATGTAGACAGTGTAGAAGTGGTGGATGTAGGTAGAATATAGAACTCTACTTCTCCTCTGTACAGCCAAAAAACCAATAATTTATTTTATTTTTTAAAAAAATCTTTTTTTATGACGCCCTATAGACCTTGTTTGTTCTTTTAATGGCTTCCTCAAAGTTCTCTAATGCCTCAGATCCGATTTCAGTTGGATAATACACAGGATAGGCAGATTTACTTGTATCCCACTCAACCATCTCTGCCATATGCATCTTCTTAAGATGCCATTTTACAACATGATGATTGAGATGAAGAGCATGAGCTATCTCAAGAAGATGTTTACCAGGATGATTTCGTAGATACTCCATAATATCTCTAGCATTTTTGTTTTTCAGTATGGACTCAGCTATAGCTCGTTTTCTCGCCTCTATACCACCATCCACTAGATAATAAACCTTTTTACCACCTATATATCGACTTCTGATTAGATTCGTCTGCTCTAGCTTACGTAGATGCCATGCTGCATTACTTGGTTTCAAATCTAATTCTCTAGCGATTTCTCTAAGATGAGAACCTGGATATTCATCTATATATTCATAGAGATTTTTCCTAATCTCTGTATCTAAAACATTCTCTGGGGTAACATACTTTATTCCACCAGCAATCAACAGAAAGGAGAGTATAGCTGCTATAGTGGCAACTACTACTGCAACTGTTAGACCAGTTGTAGGCTCTGTGAATAGAGCTGCGGTTGCATTATCTACCAAAAAAAACAACAAAAACGTTGATGTTATTAAAAACACTATCTTCTTCCTGTTAGAGTACATTCTTGATCCCATCCCTAATAGTATATCAAAAATATGAAATGGCTTAAAAAGTTTACTTATGCGCGAAGAAACCAACTATTTTACTGTTCTGTTTTTCTATTCTGACAAAACCAAATCTCTCAAACTGTATGATCTCTCCTTCATAGATATCTGCTACAGCTTTTTCTGCATATCCATCGATTCGCTGTAGACTATCAGGATCATATTTTTCATTTTTAAACAGGGGTTTTGAAACAAAAACACTCATGCATATATGATCATCCGTGGTCCATTGTATTTTTGCGGTGTCTGGTAGCAATTCCTCTCCAACATATTGAGTGGTTATTATGTCATCACTGATTTTTTCTATCCTGATGTTGTAGAGTTCTTTAAGTCTAAATGTTTCACCAGTTTTCATCCTCTGTACATCATCTTTTGGAATATAAAATGTGGATCCTGTTTCCACTACCCGTTTTCCAAGATCCTTTGTTGGGTGTAATTTAAGTTCTATCCTTTTTTTGGGTGCATTTTTTACAACTATTTTAACCGGATTGGGTACAAAGAAATATCGCCGGGTTTTCGGATCCAATATTTTTCTATTTATCGCTTCAACAAGGCTAAATGGTGCAGTTGACTCAACCTTGGATATACCTTGAGAGATTACGAATTGTTTGATGGTCTCTGGTAAGATGCCTCTTCTTTTTAGACCTCGAAGTGTAGGTAGTCTAATATCATCATATCCTGAGACTATTCCTTTTTCGATCAAGGGTTTTATTCTTCGTTTTGAGACAGGCATACCCTTTATTGAAAGACGAGAAAACTCCATAAGATGTGGCTTTCTTAGATGTAGACGCTCAAGAATGTAGAAGTAGCATTCATCACGGAGCTCATATTCTTTGGTTCGAAATGGATGTGTCACTCCACTGATGCTATCCTCAACAGCTCCTGCGAAATCATAGGTTGGCCATACATGGTATCTGTCTCCATGTATGGGATGAGGTTTTTCAATGATTCGAAACAAAGTAGGGTCATGCATCGCAGTGTTTGAAGAATGCAAATCACCTTTTAATCTGAGAATAACACCTTTGGAAAAACCGGAGGACAGCATATCATTCCACATGTCAATATTTTCACCAGATGAGAGATTTCTGCATCTACATTCTTTTCTCTGGAAACGTTTTTTCCTGATTTCCTCTGGTGGGCATCTACAAACATATGCATCTCCTTGACGTATAAGTTGCTCAGCTAGCTGGTAATGTATTTTTAGATGATCTGATGTATTGTACTCTTCATCCCATTCAATACCAAGCCATTGGAGGTCCTCCCGCTGTGCATCATAAAACTCTATAGCGGCATTTTCAGGGTTTGTATCATCAAATCTGAGTATAAATTTTCCATTATACATACGTGCATATTCATGATCAATAACAGCTGCCTTTGCATGTCCGATATGTAGATAACCATTTGGCTCAGGTGGAAAACGTGTAACGACCTTTCCATCCTCCGCATATGGAAGTGGAGGAAGTTTAAATACTCGCTCCTTTTTTTCTCTATGGAGAAGATCTGGTGCAATTTTTTCCAGTTCAGATATCTGCTCCTTCAAGCTTAGATGATTGATCTGTTCCACAACAGATTTAACAGCAGGTATGATCTCTTTTGGTTTAAAACCATTTTTTCCCAGTGCTGCTATTACCTTACCAATGACTGCTTTTTCATTGGCTTTACCATTGAACTGCACTGCATTTTGGAGAGCATATATTTTGGCTGTTTCCTCAATCTTTTTGGATAACATGCCTATTTTTCTCTTTCTATCGAATAATCTGCTAATTGTATCAAAACTGTTTTTGCCTCAGAATCTTTTAATGTTTCCAAGGTTTTTTTAGCTTGTCTGCTGTAGTGTAGAGCAGTTTTTTTTGCATATTCAATCGATCCAGTTTTTTTGAATACCTCAACAACTTGTTTGATATCCCTCTCTGAGGCGTCTTTATTACCCATAACCTCTTCTAGTAGTTTTTTGTCCTGGTTATTGGTGTTTTCTAGTGCGTGAACTGCAATCAAGGTTTTTTTACCGTTTCTAATATCATTTCCAATGTCTTTACCAAGTGTTTTCTCACTACTACTTAGATCTAAATAGTCATCCCATATCTGAAATGCCAGTCCTAGGAGGTTTCCATATTCTGTCAAAGCATTGATCTCCTCCGTGGATCCATTGCCTATTATTGCTCCGCCATGTGCTGCTAGTCTGAACAAGGATGCTGTTTTTTTTTGGATCATGTTGAGGTACTCATACTCAGCGATATTTTTTCTTTTTTCGAATTCTGTGTCAAGCTGCTGTCCCTGGCAGATGTCCTTAACGCATTGTATAAGACTATTGTTCAACTTTTTGAAAACAGAGGGTTTTATGGGTATATCCTGCATTGCCTCAAAGGACAAGGCAAATAGGAAATCACCTGCCAGTATAGCTGTTGATTCCCCGAATTTGATATGAACTGCGGGTAGATTTCTTCTCAGACGAGACTTGTCCATTATATCATCATGTATTAGTGTGAAGTTGTGTACTAATTCTAATGCAACCGCAAATGGCATTACTCTTTGTACATCGCCTGAAACGCTTTCGCAGGAAAGCATTGCAACACAGGGTCTAAGTCTTTTTCCTCCTGCTAGTGGCAGATGTTTTGCTGCATCATAAAGTCTTTTTGGAGTACCTGTTTTCAGATATTTTTTCATTTCTTTGTTAAAAATATCTGCTCTTTTTTCCAACTCATTCCTTATATTCATATTCTACCTCGACGGTGGCCATTTTTTTAATCTTGTCTATGCCAAGTAGGAACATGGCCATTTGTAATTCTTTGATGATTATGTTCAACTCAGAAACTGTAAACTCTTTGCCTTTTATAGCGGGTTTGAGTAGAGCATGTGCAATGCCTGCTAGGCTTGCACCCAGTGCTAGGGATTTGGCTACATCTAATCCATTTCTAATTCCACCGGTTGCGATTATGGGTAGTCTCCAGTTGGTAGCTCTTCCAACCTCAAGTATAGACCGAGGTGTTGGTATACCCCAATCCCAAAATGTTTTTCCTCCTCGCATATGAAGATAATCATTTCTCATTTTTGCTCTATAGTATTCAACTGCGGCAAAGGATGTTCCTCCTGCTCCGCCAACGTCGATTCCTGCTATACTGGTTTTGGCAAGAGATTTAGCAACCCTATAGGATATTCCTGCCCCGCTTTCTTTAACGATAACGGGCGTGCTGAGCTCCTGAGAGAGCATATCAATGGTTTTTAGACACCCCTTTGCATGTGTTTCTCCCTCAGGCTGAACAACCTCTTGTAAAAAGTTGAGGCATACAGCTAGTATATCAGCGTTTATCATATCAACTATTTTCTCAGTATTCTCCAAAATCTTTTTTTTATCCCATGCAACTATTTGTGATGCACCTATGTTTGCAATCTTCAAAGGGATATCATAGTTGTTTATCACATTATAGGTATTTTTGAGATCAGGGTTTTCAAGTGCGGATCTCTGTGATCCCACACCCATACCAATCTGGAATTTTTCTGCTGCAGCAGCTAGATTTTCGTTGATCTTTTTAGCCCTAGTATAACCGCCTGTCATACCAGCTATAACAATGGGTGCACCAAGTTTTTTTCCAAAAAGTTTTGTTGACAGATCAACATCATCCTCATTTATCTCAGGAAGAGCATTGTGTACAAGTTTGACATCATCCCAGAAGTTGTGATGAGCCATCACATTCTCTTTTAATGATATTAGTATATGTTCACGTTTTCTTTCTTCAGTTTGCCTCATACTGTCTTTATCCTCCCATGTATAAGAGTGTGTTTTGTATTTTTTCCAGTCAGTATATTATATAGCCTATTATTTTTGTTGCCATTAAGCAAAACTGTGTCAACTCCTAGACTTGCAATTTTTTTTATCACCTCGATTTTTCCACTCATACCCTGTGTTACATCAGCATGACTGTCTAAAATGGTGGTTAGATTTTTTAGATCTTTTATGCCTGCGTTTTCAATGAAAACAGCGTTTTTGTCTATCTTAGGATTTGAAGAATATAGGCCATCTTCATCGATCACAAAAACAGCTTTTTCAGGTCTAAAATATTCTACAAGAATCTGAAGTAGTATATCTCCAGAGCATATTGAAAAACCAAGTTTTTCATCAAGAACCACATCTCCAAATGTTACAGGCAAAAAATGCTTGTTGAGATATGATCTGAACATGTGAAGATCAGTTTTTATAGGTCTACGGTCAGAAAGTTTCAATATGGCATGTGGCGGTATTGAAACCGCTGGTAGGCCCTGGCTCTGAAGAGATTTTAATACCATAGTGTTTAATTCCTGTACCATTATATGTGTCAATGAAAATCCTCTTATCTGATTCTGATCTATGTATCCTTGGTTTAGCCTGTATTTTTTTGCAGGTATATGACCAAATGATCCGGCTCCATGGATTAGGATAAGCTTTTTACCTGCTTTTTTTATCTCCAGAGAGAGTCTATCCATCACCTCTTGTTTGAAGAAACATTTTTTTGCCTTGTCAGTTATAACACTTCCACCAAGTTTTACAATGAACATAGGGTTTCTATAAATCATAGTGGACATAAAAAAGTATTTTGGATTAAAAAAACAAGGTTTTTTCGAATTATTTTTTAGCTGTAAAAATTTCTCTTTTTGTGTAAGGCAGAACTCATAATATCTAGACTTTGCTAATTTGCCATATAAGGTTTGGAGAAAAAATAGGGAGGCAGTGGTTTTTTGGTTCTAATTAAGGGGAGGAAACCTTGGATAAATATTCTTTTTTTATTGTTTTTTTCTCTGTGTTTTTTTGAATACTGTTACAGCTATTGATAGCATGAGGACCACTATTATTGCTATTAGTATCCATAGGTATTGCTCGAAGAGTGATCCTGATGTTTCTACATGTGGGTATGCTGTTGTTCCAAATGGCATATGGCCACCGGCTGAAAAATCTTGGTTGTATCCCAGGGATTTTGGTTTGTCCCAGTTGTTTGCATCACTGTATTCCGTGTTTGGAACGTAGATGCGTAGATCAGGATCGCCGAAGTATACAACGTTTTCCGCAGTGTCCCACCACCATTGTGGTGGCCCACCGTTGTTGCCGATGTATAATATTCCAACGTGGCTTATACCTTTCACATATGCCTCTCCAACAGTGTCACCGAGTATAATGTCTCTTGGTATGGATTGACGCCAAACTGCGCCATACCATGATGTTGGCCACGGGTCTTGTTGCACTTGGAATACTGATCCATGTCTTATAAGTAGGAGATGTAGGTATGTGTTTGATGTTTGGCATATGCTTGTGATAAATCCAACTGAGTGGATGTTTTCTAGTTGTTTTTCTATTTCATCTGCGGTTTTTAATGCCAGTGGGTATTTGGAGTAACTGATAGTGCCTGTCAATCCATCGTATAGGTTGTCTACTCTGAATCTAAATGGGATGATTCTTATTATGTCTAGTATGTGGTTGATTTTTTCTCTAATGGGTTTACGTGCAAGCACCCAGTCCAGTCCAGTTGCAGGTATTAGTAGTGATTCATGGTTGGTGAATGGTATGAATCCCTTCATATCCATAGACATTGTGTCTGGTTCCTCGGTTGATCCAAGTAGCCAGTCGTATCCCCTCCATGGGTTTTCTTCTTTTACTGCGCCTGCGAAGATTTTTGCTATTCTATGTTTTTTGAAACCTGTATGTGGGTCCCAGAACAATGTACTTCCACCCTTGTTTTGTATGCCGTGTGAGGAGTGTATCCAAAGTATCACACCTTGGTTTAGATTATGTGTGACTGCCTCGAGTTTTGTTGAGAAAACAGTGTTGTAGCCGCCTTTGTGTAGATAGAATGGTATGATTTCTGACTCTGTCAGGTCTGGGAAAAAACTTCCATCTTTTCCATGATATTTTTTGTTTACACCTTGATCAATCGGGTTCATTGTGCTTGTTTCACCTGGTATCAGACCGTCGGCGCATTGATATTTTGATCCATAGTATTTGCTGGCTCGTTCATTGAAGCGATATTTATGTGTTACAAAGGAGCATAGCACTGGAAACTGATGGTTTTCCTCCTGTGTTTGTCGTTGTATGGAAAGTGTGTTGAACCATGGTTTTTTTATCATCCCCCGTAGTCCCTGTCTTGTGCTGATGCTTCCATTTATCAGCGTAACACTGTTTTGGGATAGACCAGGATTTGTGAATATGAGAGCGGGATAGAATACTGAGCGGCTTATCCATTGTGCAGTATCAACAGGTGTTCCACATATTCTGCCTGACCTGGCTTCTCCTACAAATACACGATCCCAAGGTATGCCGATATCATATTGATCTGCGATGGTGATTATTGTTTCTCTGCCTATCTGATCGAAACCGTGTGCTCTTAAAAATCTGTAGATTTTTCTTCCAGTTAAAACCATGTCAGCCACAGATGGAATATGCTCATATCGCTTAGCTGCATAGTTTCTCCAAAACTGGTTATGCCACACAACGGCTGAGGAGAGCTCAGGATGATTGTCTACAATTAGAACAGGGCTGCCATGATGAGCAGCTATGTAGGCAGCTGGGCCAAGAAACAATGCAGCTTTGGTCTCACCAGCGGGTCTAAGTTCTCCTTTGAACCAATATGTCCATGGATCGAGAGTGGAAAATATTACATCGTTTCTGCTTGTAACATTCTGTATGTAGCTGTAGATGCTGGCTAGTGTGGTAAAATGTTTTTTTACAGCAGCCTTCTCTTTTATTACATTTATTACATTGTGTGATATTCTTTTTCCTATATCAACGATGTATACCTGTTTGACACCGAGTTTGTACAACACATCTTTTGTTGCCTCTGATATTTTGGAGGAAGAGGTGTATATTAAGGGTGTGTTTAGTATACTGGCTAAGACTGCTCCCTCTGTTGCAGATGTGAGTGAATCGCTTTTTTCCTTAGGGATTGTTTGCTGCCAGCTATATTCTATCTCAAAATCGACAGGTTTAGATATGCTGTTAAGAGCAAAAACAGATATAGAATAGTTTTCTCCAGGTAGACATTCTCCGAGTTGATATATCTGTATTTTTTGTGAACCTGTTTTGCTCTCATTGATTGATGTAAAAACAGATTCACCACTGGGGCCAATCAATGAGAATCCAAGATGGATATTTGGATTGTTCCACCTCAGTGTAAAGCTAACATTTCTGCATCCAAATGGCGGTGTGTCTGGTATTCTGATATCAACTCCAGGGTACATAGTGATATCTACATGATACACGACTGGCATTCTTAGAGCAGAAAGCAGGGATCCCTGGATTGTTAAAAACCCCTTAGCTATCTGCCGTCTAGGTGCATCACTTTCTGTTGGGAAATCGGTTATCCCAACCCTCCATGGACCTGGTCTGTATACGTAGGTATGAGTATATTCGTGTCCTGCAGGTGAATATATGTTCCAGTTGGAAACTGCTGCTGCCTCCATCCATTTCCCATCATATCTGCAGTACAGCTGTAGATCAGGATCACCTGTTGGAATCATGGTTTTACCTATTAGTAGTCCATCCCACCAGGTCTCTGCCTTTATGTACTTATATTTAGAGGCGACGTTGAACTCATGATAGACAGGGTTTAGGGAGTTAGTTTGAATCAGCTTAAATGTGGGAATATGATATACATCGGATGGAGATAGAACACCATTTATGGAGTTAGTAAAAACTTCTTCTTTTTCTTCTTTAAACTCTTCTTCGATCACTGCTAAAACAACATTGTCTGAATAACTCCATTCCTGGAGAGCCATTTTACTCGCAATCTGATAGGGATCATCTCCTTCTACTATGGTGTATTCTTTTGCTTTCCATTCATGTGGTATACTGTTTTTTGGAACATTTATGAGCGTCA
>Ga0164318_10000725_pt1 | contig 26869 bp, 28 predicted proteins | sample GuaBasSedimGuay9_FD_113734 | JGI IMG/M metagenome (GOLD analysis project Ga0164318, IMG submission 113734) | Subseafloor sediment microbial communities from Guaymas Basin, Gulf of California, Mexico - Guay9, Core 4571-4, 0-3 cm | ecosystem: Environmental > Aquatic > Marine > Hydrothermal vents...
AGTAACGATGTATATTGAAGGATTTGGATAAAATGTCTATGATAATTTTAGACACAGAAGAATCTATTAAAGAAATAGATGACATGCTTAGTGATCCGTCTAACTATATAAATCCAAGTGGTGAACCGGTGAGTTCATTAGATGATGATGTAGTTGGATACGTATTAAATACAATAACATAAAAGTAATACACATGACTATTAGTCATGTGTATTACACCTTTAAAAGAAAAAACTAATCTATAGAAAAGATTTAAAAACATTCTATTTGAGAGTAGTAAATAAAAAATACACATATGATCATTTGATCATATGTGTAGATATGTTATTTTTTTTTAACGTTGATTATGGGTATTAAGATATACATATATAATTACAGTGTATATAGATAGTCAATATATTAATAAATATCCGTGTCTAACATGGAGACCTCGTCATGGGGTAAAAATCTTTAAAGGAGATATCATGTCAAGTTTCAAGATGGCGTATAACAGCACACAGTTTAAAGTTCATACAAGAGGTTGTAACAAACCTCAGTCATGTCTAACATCATATACGTTAGACGAGGTTCGCACGGGTGTACTTCTTACCACTATTCACAATGGTAAGAAACAGTTATTAATTAGCAATGATCAAGACGCTATGTCAATAGTTGATCTTGGTGACGATAACTTCATGGTAATGTACCATGGACTTGTTAGGTCAGCAATGTTTATTTCAAATGGTGTCGGGGTACCATCTTGTCATGTGACAAGTGGTCTAAATTCAATAGGCGAGTCTTTTCTAGAAGAGGAACTCAGCGATATAATAGATGATAGTGACTTCATCTTATATGCTGAGAGTATACATCACTTCCCAGAGCTTAAGAAAGTTGCATATGAAGGATATGTAACTCTTCTTGAAAAGGGTGGATACAACGACGCTGGTGAACATGCAGTTGTAGCTGAAATTGCTACATATAAAAAACTACTAGCAGCCTAGATCTTTACGATCTAGGTGTGTCATCTATTTTTTTTCTTAATGTGTTATTAAGTTATTACATACATATATTATTACAATACACATAGATAACTATGCATTAAAAAAAGGAGAATGACATGATAAATTTTGAACCAATTAAAGAAGAAGGTGACCTGACTTATTACAGTAAGTATATGGATGAAGAGGGATATAGTCTACTTATTAACGAAGTAGATACGTATACTAAACTTATAAAAAATGGAATAATTGAAATAACCACGACTGTTAAACACGGTGATGATATTAGTGGTATATCAACTTTTTATAAATATAAAGATAAGAAAATAGTACTCTATATAAATAGATTAACACTAGGAGTAACCGAGTGCATGGGTGTGAAATATAGTATATTAAATACTTTAAACGCATACGGGTATGCCATATATAGTCTAGTCCAATTTCAAAATAGACATCCTGATATTATTATTAATTTATCTGACACAATCTATGAAATTGGTGAGGATGATGAAATATTCACACATAATGATGAAATGGATAAGTTTATAATTAAATCCGATGATATAAATACTTCATTAAAAAAGTGGTTTATGGATACATTAAATAATTTAATAGAAGTAAAAAAACTACCTGATATCTTAATAACTAATGATGATGGTGAGTTGATATTAAATACTAAATTCTCAAAAATAGTTTTTGAGACATTAACCCTAAGAGATGATGACATTTTTAAAATACACGGCATGTATGAAATTCATAGATATCATGACGATGATAATCTTTTTCTTAATGAAGATATGTTAAATAAAGAACTTTTATCACAATGTAGATTTGCAATTGAAGATGATAAACCGTTGACAAATAAAATTTTACAAGAAGTTTTAACAGCAATTCAAAATAACTTAGATGTTAATTTTGATAACATAGATATACCTGATAACGATAGAAATGGTGCTATTTATAGAATAGATCAATTACTAGGAATTTTAAATCAGTAATTACTATCTAGATCACAATGATCTAGATAGTTTATTTTTTTCTTATTTTCATATCTTCAGGTATCCATATCTCTGTAGTTATTATAGAATCTTTTAATGTATTATACATTAAATTAAATACTTTATTTCTATCCAAGTTTCCAGTAAAATCAATTAATGAAAATGCTATACTAGTAACAGCTCTATCTTTATAAAAACGCATATAGTTTTTTAAAGCATGTTTAATAAATGATAATTTACTTTCATCTTTATTATCTACTTTAACAAAAATGTTTAAAACAAAACCGTATTCACCTTTATGATTATGACCTACATCATATGTTCTAAATTTACCATTACCAGTTAATTTAAATTTTACATCCTGCTTAGTTCTATTAAACATTCCAAGGTGTCTTTTTTTAAGTACCTTAGATACACCATCATTCATAACACATGTAGTACTTAAGGGATTTACTATGTACATCATTTTAGTGTCTAATACACTACCTCTCTTAATCACTACCATGTCATTCTCCTATTTTTTTTTATCAACATATAGTAATTATAATGTTTTTTTATTTCCATTTCATAACATGCCTATATAATTATAGTGTATATAAATGTTTTATTTATCAACGAACATAGGAGAGTTTAAAATGGAAATATTGAAATATAGATTTTACTATTTAACTGGAGTTATAATCGGATTTACAAACGTATTTTTCTCTAGATTATGGATAGATGAAATTAAGAGGAGCTTCTACCTAGGTTGGAATGAAGCTAAACTAAATGATAAAAGAAAAGGAAAATAAATGAAAATTTTACACAAAACGAGTCTAATTGACGCTAACGTAAAAAAGAACTTTGACACTGATGTCAGTGTAAACGTACCAGGTATAGTATTAATCGGAGACATTGAAAATAACGTTTATACCGTTTTAAATAACGGTGATATTGGATTATGTTTTGGTAATATGTTTCATAAAATTAAATTAAGTGATGATGGTCTTATAATATCAATTAATAAAGATATTCATATAAGTAAAACTAGTGATTTACCGTATGAAACGCAACATCACACTACACCATACCATCCACAGATGTTTAATCCGAATCAACAGATATTTAATCCTAATCAACAGATACTTAATCCTAATCAACAGATGTTTGATCCTACGATGGGACGTGGTGCAACGCCGCATCAGACACCTTGTATGAATGATAATGATGTCAATGTTAACCCTGGAATGAGAAGAAACGTGTTAAAAAAATTAACGTCTTTGGGTGATAATAGATGGAAGCGGGTTACAACACCTGGTCCGTTACCTGTATATGTAATACAGGCAGATATTAAGTGGGTGAATAAGTTTTTAAACCTACCTGTAAATGACAAATTAGAATATATAAAAAATGTTGAGTAATAACCTCCCTCGTAAATGAGGGTTGTTATTTTTTTTATTAAAAATAAACTAATAACGTATAAATGATATTAAAAAGGAAATAATTATGAAGTTTAGAATAAATATAATTGAAGAACGTAAAGAAATTAATACTACCATGTATGTAATTGAAAAAAAGTATTACTTATTATTCTGGAAGATTGTTAGAAGAAGTCCTGATTTAAATGAAATTATAAAAGAGTTTAATAAAATAAAAATAATAAACATTGCTAATCTTAATAATAATTCTTTAGATGGTTATCAACCAATTTCACTAGATACGTATAATCCACCACCACAAGCAGAATAAATTAAAATTAAGGAATGATGATGGAAAAATATATATTAGCTATAGACGTATTAGAAGATACTAATTTATCAATAAGATCTGATTTATTAGGACAGCGTGTTTATTTAAGTAAATTTAATAATAATATTATAATAGTAAAAGATCTATTTAATGCAGTAATGTATGATACAATAGATGAGATAACAAATGATTCACTTTTAAGTGTTAAAGATATTTTAAATAAAAATGATGTAATAAGAGGTAATTATCTTCTAGATCTTTTTGGTGTATCTGAAATACCTGGTGAAATTAAAGTTATAAAAATAACTACCATTGAAGACGTTACTATGTCAGAAGATATATTTAGAAGAAGACTTGGCACTAATGAAGAATATGAAACGTTTAAAGAATTAAGAGAAAGATTTGAATAGAAAGGAGAAAGATAAAATGACAATATATCACCTAGCACATATGTTTAAAAGAACATATAGTAGAAGAGAGTTATTAGAACAATACGTATTTGCTAGTAATCAAATGGAAAAAGATGCATTAGGATTAGCATTAGACGGTTATCCAATGTGGAAGTAGTGTTTTATATAATATCATACTAGTTTATCACTAGTATGATATTTCTTTTTACTGATATTAAATAACAAGGATGGTAATAATGAAAATTGACATGAATAAAGAAAAAAATGGTTTTATTATAGGCATGCTTTTAGGAGATGGTCATTTTAATAAGAATAGAAATAGTATTGACTTAACACATGGTTTAAAACAAAAAGCTTATTTAAAATTAAAAATGAAATTAGCTAAAGAAGCCGGGTTTACCATAAGTGAGTTAGTAGAATCTACTAGAAAAACTAATGTTGGAATACACGCATCATGTAGAGCTAGTATTAAGATAGGTGATTCTAAGTTAAATGATTTATCTTTTGTAGATAAGATTAAAAAACTAACTCCACTGGGTCTTTTAATATGGTGGGTAGATGATGGTAATTTTAACATTACTAAAACTAAATGTAAGAATGATTGTAAGACATCTAGATTTGGATATTTAAACACTCAACGTTTTAGTTTACAAGATAATGAAATCATATCTAAAGAATTAGAATCTAAGTTTAATATTTCAACTACTATAAACAAAGATACTAAATCCGGTGTTGGTAGTAGAGATAATTTTAGATTATATTTAAACACCGAGAGTATGAAGAAGTTAATAGACGTCTTTAGAAACTATGTTCCATTATTACCAACTGATGTATATTATAAAGTAAACATGGGGTTTATAGAAGGTGAGAAGAAGTTTGATAAGAAAGATTTAAAGTATAATTTTTAACCATACATTACCACAGTCTAAGTAGACTGTGGTAATGTTTTAATATCATTTTTAACGACTAAACAATTTAATTGATTAAATATTAACAAAGGATGACCATGACATATTTAAATTTATATAAAACACTATCAACTAGAATAGTTGGTGATATGTTAAAACCAAAAGTAATAAAGTGTGACTCATTTATTTTTCCAAAGATGAGTTCTTTATTTTTTTTAGGAGATGCTGAGATATTAAGATACCCTAAATCAGGAGAAGGAATTTTATCAAAACAAAATGATACTGTTATTTATACAATAGATACATATGATAAACCAATTGGAGATCCTAAAAGAGGTAGTTCTAAGGTAGAAAATTTCAATGCTAAGAATAAAAGAGAAGATGGTGGTCATAAGTATACTAATACTAAAGCTAAACTTTTATTAACGATACCTAGCAAATTAATTATTTATAACTATGGAGCATTACCTGAAATATTTAGATATAAACACAATGCTGAAGAAATGTTTAATAAATATCATAACTCTATTAATACATTAGCTAGTAATGTAGCCGATACAAACTTAACACCTAGAATAAAATATGTTTTAATAGACCTACCACACTATTTACCTAAATTACAAGAATTTAAAAAAGCTTTAAAATATAGTAATAAAAAAGTTACTAGTATTTTTAAAGATTATAAATTACTAAATGTATTTGAATTTTATAAGTGGTTAGATCCTGAATTTAAAACTAATTCTGTTTTCAACTCCATAAAGAATGAAGATCTTAATGAAGTTGTTTTCATCTTTAAGTTTGGTAACTCTATGAGTATGATTACTGCTAATGATATTAAAGGTCTTGTAAAAGATTATAATATAGATAGTAAAATGACTTCTGGAACTAGTAAAACTGCTAAAAATCTTTTACTATATTACATAATTAACATAATAAAATCTGAACCAATTCCGATGAGTGAAATAGAAACTAAGGCAAGTTACAGTGATATATTAGTAATAGGTAAAGATGAATTTGGTAACGATGAAGAGAAAATTAAAAATATAGAAGATATTCTTAATTCTGAAATAGAGGATACTATAAGTAGAGAAATTGATACTAATGAAATTTTAGAAAATAAGATATCATCTATAGATTCTAAGATTAAAGATATTAAAGTTAAAACCCTTAATGAAATTAAAGAAGAGTCTTTATCTGGATATGATATTATGAACAATTCTCTTAAAGATAGACTAAGCGATGGTTCTATAACTGATAAAGAATATGCTCGTCAAATTGAAATTTTAACTAAACAAAAAAAAAGTGGCATTTTAGAAAAAAATAAAGTTACGGAAGAAGACATTACTTTAAAAGAAGAAGATAAAAAAATTAAAGATAGTGAAATAATAACAGATAAGACCATGTTAATTGATACTATAGGATTGATGGATAAACAATATTTAGATAAAGTTTATAAAAAAGATATTTTAAATTCAATTTACGCCATGCAAAATAGTGGAATAATGATTGATGAATATAATATAGAAAAAACATCATCCATCTTAGGTGGAGTAGAAATACATGAATTATCAGTACAGCCTCCTAATGGTAGAAAAATAAAATTAAAGATAAATATTCCCACTGTGAATAGTAATGGCAACTTTACTATGAGCGGAAACCAGTATGCTTTAAGAAAGCAGCGATCTGATCTTCCAATTAAGAAGATAGATACTAATAAGGTTAGTCTAACTTCTTATTACGGGAAACTCTTTATAACTAAAGGTGCATATAAGAAAGATGACTTAGGATATGCCATTAGTAAACAATTAGCAAAAATGAATGCTGACGAAGAATCTAAAATTAGATTACTAATTAGAGGTGAGATGAAAGTGTTGGATAATGATTTACCTTTAATATATACAACATTCTCTAAATACACTAAAGCTTTCATATACGGTCAATACAGATTTAACTTTGATTTTGATAATAGAAATAAGTTATTAAAATCGGGAGATAGTTTAAAAATAATAGAGGGTAGTAAATATACTTTAACTGGTAAAAGTAAAAATGGTTATTTACTTTTTGATAAAAATGATGATTTAATTTTATTAGAGAATGGTAAACATACCTCTCTAGGTAATGTATTAACTTTAATAGAAATTAATGTAAATAAACTACCTATTGAATTTTCTACAATTAAACTTTTAAAAGATGAAGTACCTACTGTAATATTATTCATGTATCATATTGGATTAACTAAATTAATTAAAATATTAAAAGTTAAATTTAAATCAATTGAAATTAATAAAAGATACACTTTAGAAAATGATGAATACCAAATTAAATTAAATAATATTAAATTCATTTTTAATATAAATGATAAACTAGGTAGTATGATCTTAGGTGGATTAAAATCTTTTGAAAAAGATTTACAAGTATTCGATTTAGAAATGTTAGATACTAGAGATGGTGTAGTAAATTTAATGAGTCAATTAGGATATAATAGAAGACATGTTACAGAGGTTAAACTTTTAGACTCTATGTTCATAGATCCTATAACTAAAAATATCTTAGAAGAAATGAATGAACCTACTACATTCAAGGGTTTATTAATTAGATCTAATGAATTACTTTTAACAGATAACGCTAAGCATCCAAATAGTTTAGATGGAATGATCATAAAAGGACATGAACGCATAGCTGGTATGATTTATAAAGAACTATTAACATCTGTTAAAGATTATGAGAATAAAAATGGTTTAGTACAAACTAAGTTAGCCATTAATCCATATGGTGTATGGTCTAAGATAAATGAAGATTCTAATGTAATGTTAGTAGATGATTTAAATCCAATTGCTATTTTAAAACAACAAGAAGAAGTTTCCTATTTAGGTCTTTTTGGTAGAGATAAAGCAACTATGTCTAAACCAACTAGAGTGTATCATGAGAGTGAAGTTGGAATAATATCAGAAGCCAGTAAAGATAGTTCTGATGTTGGTATAAATACATATCTATCCGCTAATCCTAATTTTAAAAATCTTAGAGGTATGACAGATAATAAAGATATGAAAGATATAAATACTACTAATAAGTTTAGTACATCAGTATTATTATCACCAGGTGCTACACAAGATGATCCAAAGCGATTTTTACAATGGTCTGCTTAAATAGTAATGTTTAAGTAAACGTTCTTTAATTGCTGGGACCTCTCGCTAGGTTACGTTACTACAATATATCAGAAATGAATATATGATAGTTTGAAAAAACGTAAATAGAGACAATCAGCAGCAAGGACTCTAAGTCTATTATTTTAGATATGAATCCGTGTTCAACGACTATCGGTTTGCTACCGAGTACATCTCAAGTGAGGTGGAAACAAGAACTACCCTACATAGGGTAAAGATATAGTCTCGACTTCTAGTGAGAACTAGAGATGCACGTAATGGTGCTGGTACGTATTAACGACACGTATTGAAGATTTCGCAGCTTTTATTAGTATACAACACGGTCACACTATACCAATGGCTAATCAGATGGTATTACCAGTTAGAACTGGTTATGAAGCAGTGATAGGTAGTAGATTACCTGATAAATATGTAGCTACTGCCAAAAAAAATGGTGTAGTTAAAAGTATTTCTAAAAATACTATGATAGTTACATATGAAGAACTTGGAGATAAAAAAATATCTTTAAAATCATGGACTACTAAAGAAGAAAATGGTACTACGTATAAACATGATAAAAAAACCGACTTGAAGAAAGGTGATAAATTTAAATCGGGTGATACATTAAGTTATGACACAGCGTTCTTTGAACAAGATATTTTTGATAAAACTATGGTTGTAATGAAAATGGGTATGGTTTTACGGACATTGATTGTTGAAGAACAAGAAACATATGAAGATTCATTTTCTATTTCAGAAAAGATTTCTAAAACAATGAAGTCAACTATTACTAAAGTAAAATCAATAATAATAACTAGTGATCAAACTGTAACTAGTGTTATAAACATTGATGATAAGGTAGATTATAACACAGGTCTTTTAACTCTAATACCTAGGGTAAATGAGGATTTTGATGTTGGTGTTGATTTATCTAAAAACGTTAAAAGTATTCTATCTGAAATTAAGAATAAAACTCCATTAGCTAAGGTAAATGGAGTATTAGATAAAATTGTAATTTATTATAATTCTGAATTAACTGATTTACCAAAAGAAGTAAGAGATTTGTGTGTCATATCTGATAAAAATTTACAAGAAACTACTGGTGATAATAAAATAACTGGACAAGTTAATTCATCATATTCTATTAAAGGTAAACCACTTCTAATGGGTGATGTAGAAATTAAATTTTACATTAACACTTCTAATGGAATGACAATTGGCGATAAAGCTGTTTTAGCTAATCAACTTAAGTGTACTGTTGGTAATGTATTTTCTAATGATACTAGAACTAAAGACGGTAATATTATTGAAGCAAAATTTTCAAGTAGATCAATAGCAGCTCGTATTGTTAACTCGCCATCCATAATAGGAACAACGACAACATTGCTTAAAAAACTTACTGATGATTGTGTTAATATGTATTTTGATGAGTAAAGCAAGATAAGAGATTTTGTTTAAATGAATATTATAAAATAAAGGAAGTAAAAAATATGTTAACTAATTTAAAAAGAGAAGAAGGTATAACCTCACTAACCGCAGCATTTCGTTTGATTAAAGACGTAGTTGGAAGAACTGTAGAAGATGATGAAATAAAAGCATTTGCACCAACGAAAGAGACGCTAAAAGAATATTCTAAGATTACTAATAACATGGTAATAAATAAATTAAGAGATAGATTAAAACTAAACTAGGAGATTGAAAAATGATAAATGAAAAAATTAAAATGATAGTTGATAATATTGGTAATAAATCTGTTTCTGTAAAATATAATACTGGATTAAGTTTATGTTTGACGGATGCTCTAATTGGACATGGACCAAGTTTAACCGAGGTGTCAGAATTAATTTCTAACGTTCTACTTAAAGAAGTTAAGATGTTTAAAAATAGCATCTTACCTAATGTGAGTAAATTAACTAAAGAAATAGAAGATAGCATTACTGCTAAACAAGTTGATATGAATGAAATAACTCCAGATTTAATAAAGTTAACCATTCCTGATTTTATACATGAAGTAAATGAAAGAAAACTCTTAGACGGAGTTGCTTCAAATAGTAGACTACCTGCTGTTGGTTTATTAATTCCAATGGTTGAAAATATATCTGAATTTTTAAAAGTAGATAAAGGATCTTTAGGAATTTCTACAAAAGAATTTTTAGATACTATTCCTGAAAAAGACTTTAAAAGAATTTGGAATGATTATCTAGGTAATTTAGGATTTAATAATACTAGTTTTTTACGCTTAAGTATTAAAGAAAAAATTACATCTGAGACGGTTAATGATCCATATGTATTATTCGTATTACTTAATAATCTAGTTGACAATATTCCATCTGGAGTAAGTGCTACATTAGGTGAATATAATAGTAAAATAAAAAGTGTACTATCATTAGTAAAAAACGTTATTTCAAATAGATTGAAAATGGAAGAAGTTTATTTAAACAATAATACTATTTTAATTTCTAGTCACGAGAATTCTATACTAGTTAATAAAACTAACTATGATGCATATGTTCGTAAAGAAGGTGATGTAGAATGCATTTTAGGAGCATCTATTTTAAGAGAAAGTAATCTTAGTAATGATGATTTGATTCTTAATGGTAATAAGTATAAAACTACATGGAATAATCATTATGTTTTACAACTATCTAAAACTAGATCAGCACTCTCTAGAATACATAGAGTTACATACTCAAATTTCTTTAGAAACTTGTTATCAGAAATAAGTGATGAATTAATTGAACTTAATGAATTAACAAGTGTTGATAATCTTATTGATGACGTTATCGATTTAATTAATAATTTAAACACTAATGAAATTTATGAAGTTAAATCCGTTGTAACTAGAGTATATACTGATATTCTTTATAAGAATACTAATTTAAAAACATTTCTTAACTACATGGATGGTTATATGAAAATGGATTCTAGTGTTACTGTTGATAGAGCATTAACGTTTACACTACTAGACTTAACTGTTGATTATGTTTCAACAATGTTAGAAGTTAAATAAGTACATTTATCAGTCCCTTTTAAGGACTGATAAAATGTTTATTATTCCTTTTTCTTTGATTAAATATTATAAAGGAATATCATGTCAAAATTAAATAGTATTAAATTTAAAAAGAAAAACTCTATTTTAAAAAATTTAATAAAAGAGACTAAAGAATCAATGATAGCTACAAATACTTTTAAAGTATATTTTCCAGAAAGATATGATAAAGTAAATTTATGTTATATAACAGACGTCGTTAAAACATTAGGTGTATTTATTATTGTTGATAGTGATAATAATTACTGTCTAATAAATAAACCATCTATGTTTACAATGGAACCCAGTATAATAGATGTTGTTACAATTGATGATGTTTCTTTCTTCTGTTTAACATTTTATAAAGATAATAAATTTATGATTAGTAAGAAAACGGTTAAAGATGCGTCATTCGTATTTACAATTTTTGACGAGTTTATGATTAGAGGTAATTTTCCTTGGTATGTTATGTATGAAGATATCTTAAAACTTTTTACTGGATCTAGTAAGTACGCAGGGTCTAATATACTAGGTAACTCCATTCCAATTGAAGCTTTGATAAGTATTCTAGGTAAAAATAAAGATAACACTAAAGAGTATTTTAGACAAGTTATTAAAGATCCTAAAGATACATCTAAGTTAAAATTCGTAGCCCTGTCTAATATATTTGAAGGTTATAATAACACAGTTAGTAAATTATCAGGGAATTATTTAAAAGACGGTATGATAAGTGCTTTAGTAAATCCTGAAGAAAAGCAAACTGAGATGGAAAAGGTGTTATTAACATGATTAAAAATTTAAATTGGTACTTGGAATCATGTTGGAAAATTTCACTAGCATTAATATTATCTGCTAGTATTATATTAGATTCATTATTATTTAATGTACCGTTAATAATTGCAATAAGTGATTTTATTATTTTATTGATACTAATAGAACCAAATATAAACTGCTTAAGAATTTTAATAAATAAAGATAAAAAGGAATAACGATGAGTGAGAAAATTGTATTTACAGCCATGTCTGCTAAAATAGGAGATGGTCAAGGTTTAAAAAAAGACGAAGACGGGTATTATGATGTAATACTAGGTGCTTTAAATATACATAACTCTTCTGGTGCATATTATGAATGTACAGATGACGTTAGAAAACTCTTTCAGAATAGTTCTATTCTAATGCGTAGAATGGAAGGTGGTTTCTTAAAAGCTGAACAAGGTCATCCTAAGATGATACCTGGGATGAAAATGAGAGATTTTGTTTCCAGAATAGCTAGGATAGAAGAAAAGTCTGTGTGTGGACATATTAAAAGTATAACACTTACAGAGACTAATAAAAGAGATATTGGTTCTGATGTACCGGTTATCGTCATAAGAGGTAAGGTCAAGCCAATGGGTCCATATGCTAGTAGTTTAGAAAGTGACTTGAGTAGTAAAAGTTCAAACACATCTTTCTCTATTAGATCTATGACAAGAGATAGAATTGTAAACGGTAAGACAATTAAGACCCTTGCTAATATAATCACATGGGACAGTATAACAGAACCAGGTTTAGCAATAGCTACTAAATCTAATTCCATTACAATGGAGTCACATGATATCTGTTCTTTAGACATGGATGATTTAGATGCTGTTAATGATATTACTAATGACATTACTAGATTAGCTAATGTATCAAATGAATCATCTGCTGAAATATTAAATGACATTAAAGATACCATAGTTGGTTGTAAGAGTGGAAACTGTTTACTTAATCACTGGAGTTAAAATAAACCACTACTAGTCTTAATTAAGACTAGTAGTAACTCTTTTCTTCTCTAATTTTATTTAGTTGATATGAAATAATTAAAAGGAGATTCCGTGACAGATCTTACAATAGACGCTAGTGAATATGAGTTTAGAGATAAATTAACTATAGTAGATAGTGACTGGGTAAAAAGTGCCTTTATGATCTCTGCTGATAATTTAGAAGAAAAGTTTCAAGTAAATTTAGATTATAGTAGAGCTGGTGGTAAATTTAGTGATACAAGTATAGGTGGTGGTAAAACTATAAATGGTAAACCACAGTATACTAGATATTGTGATCCTAGAAATAAAGGTAGAGTACGAGATAGAAAAGATGTGAGAGTAAACATAGATACAGGTAATCATGGTATGGGAGAATATTACTCTTCAGCCCTTGATGATAATAAACAAATTCTTATTTTAGAATTTGGTGTACCTAAATTTCAATCACTATTTTCTTTCTTTACTAGATCAGTAGATTACGTGGCGTCTATTAAAGCCAATGAGGGTAGAATACCATATGGTTATTATGTAGCAAACGTATTGTTTACAACAGCAGCTATTATAGCATTTCCACTCCTATCATTAATAGTTTACGGCATCAAAGCCATAAGTACAATTTTATTAGGAACACATGATCATAAGTATTATTCCTTTAAATCTAGTATGCCGTTTTACTGGGAATCTGTAAATAACCTAGTTACATTCATGTCTACTGAAAGAGGTTTCATAATTCCAGAATTAAGATCTGAAGCTCAACAGAAAGACCAAATAGGTATTCCTGTCAACATAGATCAAGATGAAATGGATGTACTGTCAGATTTATTACCAGATGTTTTTATGAAAGGTACTAATTACATAGATGTATTTGCAATAGCTAACAGGGCTCAAGTTAGAATAGACAGACAACGATATAAAGATGAAGCAGCTCTTTTAGATTTTCAAAAGAAGCATATGTCTGAAGCTGAAATGTCAGGTTTTTTAAATAAGGCTGTAGCGACTCTAACAAAACCTACATATAAAGATTTTCTAGATAAAACAGTTAATAAAAAAAGTATGTTTAAAAAAGATGAAGCTAGTGATCAAAATATACCTGAAACAAAAGCAGCTAATGGTGATCCTAAAGAATATACACAACCTAACGCTAAAGGTATTAAAAAAGCAATGCCTGGTGAGAAAAATGAAAGTTATATGAAAGGTGTTATGGAATATTTTAATGCCACATTAAGTTCTGGTGGTACTAGAGTAGCATTTGAAGTTGACTTCGTAGGAACTACTACTGATTCATTCAGTAACTCTTTAAAAGATATAGATGCTAAAGGTATGTTAAACTCACTAGGAGGATCAGCTAGGAATGTTCAATTCTCATTAGGTGGTGGTAATGTCTTAGGTGACATGCAAAAGGCAGCTACTGATACAATTAAAGATGTAGCAATGGGTGCTTTAAGTGGTGCTACATTTGGATTATCTAATGTACTCCAAGCATTACTTGGTGGTGGTTATATTGATATGCCAAAAATGTGGGATAATAGTAGTGCTAATTTATCTAAACATACTTATAAAATGACATTGACATCTCCATATGGAAATCCTATTTCACAGATTATGAATTTAGATATTCCGTTAGCAATGATAATGGCTGGTATGCTACCACAGGCAATTGGTGAAAGTTCTTATACATCACCTTTTTTATGTAAGTCTTTCTTAAGAGGTATACAAGATATTGATTTAGGTATGATAACGGAATTATCTATAACTAGAGGAGTTACAAATTTAGGTTTTAATGAACAAGGGCGTCCTTTATCACTTGATATATCCTTTACCATTACAGACTTTAGTGAAGTAGTTTCTACGCCAATTTCAGGTGGTTTAATGGGTGCGTTTGAAATGTCTTTAGATGATAATAAAGGAATTCATAGATTTATATCAGCTTTAGTAGCTAGAGATTATCACTCTAGTAGATTTTTAAAACCTAAGTGGATCCTAAGGGCATCTAGATTAGCTATGAATAAACATGCTATATTTAGTCCAGCTGCTGCAGGTATGCTAGCTGGTGATAGTGTTTATAATGTACTTGGTGGTTTAGTAACAGACGGATTAGATATATTAACAATGGAAGGTAGACAATAATAATTACATACAGTAGTCTAAGACTACTGTATGTATTTTTTAAAATAAACTTAATAACGCTATACTCATACTTTGAGACTCAGCTACAGCATTTGTTAAATCAGGTTCCACTTCTCTACTTTTTGTTTTAGAGCTAGATAGGTATCTATATTTAGATTTATCTTTCACAGTAGATAGATTAAATACACCGTCTATCATATCGTATCCGGGATCTAATACTCGTAAACTATTGATAACTACTTCATGGACATGTTCTGGATCCTTAGTTCTATTAATATCACCTTCTATATAATTTAAACTATCATTACCAATGTTATTAGAACTTCTTCTAGCCATCATAGCTGGTGCTGTACTTGTGACGCTCTTTAACACGGCAATAGAGTTACTTTTATTAGTTTTTAATACCATTGGTGCTATGGACTTAGCAAACAGCTCATTTACACCACTATAAGACATCTTACCAGTCTTATCTTCCAAGTCTTCATATTCTACATCAGTTACAGTATCAGAACTCTTCATAAACATTTTATACATTATATCATAAGCTGCTGTAACACCATTACATAACATAGCCTGTAAAATAGCTAATAATGAAAATACCTTTAAATTAGGTAAATTAAAACCATAGTTATTTTTAAGATCACCATTGAACGATGCACAACCGTCCATGAAGTATTTTTTTATTTCTTCTTTCTGTCCTAATGTACCACCACCAAACGTATCTCCAACTAGATTAAAAATAAAGTTTTTTAAATCTTTCATACCAATAGCATCAAATAGATTAGAAAAATCAAAGAATTTTAAAACAGCTTCTAAAATAGCCATTATTTTTTCAGCAAATTCTTTAAGTCCTTCTAGAGCTTCTGATATTCCTAAGATAATATCTTTTATTCCAGGTATCTTACCTATATAATCTTCAGCTTCACTTAGATCAATAAAGTTTTCTATTTTAAATTCATCTACAGTTGACTGTATATTATCTACTAAGTTTAATTTCATATTAATATCCCTTCTTATTTAGTTAATCATTTAAAATAATTAATTCTAATTTTATAAATAACTATATTATCATAATGTTACATCAGTAACTGCTTATTTTATAAATAAAATTTTTTATCTATAATTTAATGCAAGACATAAAAGTCTTAGTACTAAAACTTTACAGGAGAATAACATGGCAATTACATTTGCAAAACCAGAGGTCAAAAAAGAAGAAGGTGTAGCAACAATTACATATGAAGGTAATGCTCTACTAGACAATACAGAAATTGATAAAGACGTTATTAAAGACGTTTTTAAAGCTGTTAAGGCAACAGACGAGGCTATTGTAGAAGAGGCTATTAATCAGGCAACAGCAGTCTTTAAAGATGATAAAAAAATTGATAGAGTAGTTGTACACACTAACAATGGTGTATCTACTAAAGATACTACTGTATTAACGATTGACAGATCAAAAACTTATGGTATCCCAGGTACTGATAAATCAGTTACAAATTCAGCAATGTCTATTAAAAGACAAACACCATCTTTAGAAATTTCAAAATCTCAAGCCAAAGCAAGAGTGAAAGCAATGTACGAAAGTATTTGTTAAAACATATACAGTAGTCTTAGACTACTGTATATTTTATTTTTTTCTTAAATAGATATATACAGTATCCAAAAGGATACTGTATATATATTTAGTTTGTATCAAAGTCTCTATTAAAATTATACTTATTATCAGTTACAGCTGATTCTAAATTATCTTTATCTACAAACAATGGTAACTCATCAGGATCTGTATTAAGTACAGATAAGTTATCCAATCTATCTTGCGCCAGTATTCTAACAGCCGCATTAGTCATAGTAATACTAGCCATCTCAATAGAATACACTACCATCTCACCAGCCGCAGACAAATCTCGTTTACCTGTAATTTCACCAGCTGACTTAGGGAATACATTTGTACACAACCAAGCCTCCACAACTTTCTTATGTGCAAAATCAGGTTCTATAAATAAAATTGTTGATGAATATTGTTCAGATGTATAAATACCAAAGTTTCCATTTTTATAAGTTTCTAACTTAGTTACTAATGGTCTTTGTGTATCAGGATCCATTTGACCATATCTAATAATGAAGTCTAAGAATCTATTAATTGGCTTACCAGCTTTTTCTCTAAACGTGAAACTAAGAGTCGATCTAGCTCTAACAGCTTTAACAACCTCTTCTTGCATCTCACCTGCCGCACCAACTATGTGTTCATCGGTTTCAATGGTAACAGTTGACTGGAGACCATCAATGGTCTCAGCGTGTGTTTCAATTAGTGAAATAAAAGTTTCCTTAAGATCTTTTTTATTTGGTAATAAATCAAAAAACTTAGGAACTTGTAATACAAAAGGAATTATATTTCTTTTAACATATGCCGTGTTATTAATCCATTCTCTATATGACTTACCACCATCTTTTAAACCAAGGTGTGGTATATAACCTTGTTGTGAACCGTATCTTAAATCTAATAAACTTTCATCACCGCCTGCAAAGTTTTTATCTAACACTGCTTTTTCTAATCTCATATCATTACCTTTCTTTAGTTAGTTAAATCGCTAGCTCTATATGCAGCGATGTTATGAACCATAACAGATTTCATGTTATTAATGTATATCTCAACAATTAGATGCCAAGAATAACCTCTTTGTTCATCAGCTTCAGTAATGACTACTTTAGGAATAATTGTAAATAATCCATCAAAAATTCTAAGTACTCTAGATTCTACGTATGCGATTACTTCTTCCGCTAACTCAGCGTTAGAAAGTCCAACTGAACCAGTAAATCTTCTCCAAGCGTCTGCATTAATTTTGTTTAATGTACAAATAGCCAATGCTACTTCAAATGAATTTAACACTGATGTATCATTTTCATACACAGTTTGTTTAGCAGGAATGTGATACTGTCGTCTATCCAAAGGTTGTGTCCAAATTAGACCGTTAGACCATAATTTATTCTTAGTTCCTTCTGGTATAAAATCAGGATCTAGTCCTTTTAATACACTTACAACATTACCAGGAAATCTATCAAATGAAAAACCAGACTTCCACTTACCGTTACCAGCACCCATGTATCTAGAAGCTTTAACAGCAATCTCTAAAAGTTGAGGAACTCTATATGGATGTGTATCATCAGCTAGCATACCGCTACCCATTACAATACAACCTCTCATCACTGGAGTACCAAAGTAATCTGATTCAGGCATTAATTTAAGTTTATTCTTAAGAATAGCTCCTACTGCAGATTCTTCAGCAATCGAAACAGGAACATGCTTATCTTTAGTATACTCGTATGTAGACAATGCTATAAACGTATCTTTTCTCAATGCTACAAAATTACAAAGTTCTTTCTTAGCATCTAATGTAAATCCACTATCATAAACAACCGATTCTACATTTATTGCCATATCCATTACTCTAGATTCAGTATCTAAATAATCACTAAGACTACGAATAACAGCTTCTTCATATGTTGCATTATCAACAGCACCATCACTACCACCAGATAAGAAAATTGGAGTATTTTTAGATAGTGTTATTTTACTAAATAGTGGAGGAATAGTTTGAGTTATTCCATCAACAACACCAACAGTACCAAAGTACGGAACGCCATTAGAGTTTTTAAACGTCATAATGTTTGAACAAGCTGTTTGATTTTCTTCAGAATCTAATTCAAAATCTGTAAAATCCTGTCTTGTATATGTATTATTATCACCATCAACAATTGTATTTGGTATTAATTTACAAATCTCAGCTTCATAAACTTTTGTTTCTATGTATTTCATATTATCTTCAAAAACAAATACCGGATCAAGATCTGGATAAACTAGTGGCATAAGTGGATCATCAAGATTTGACCATCTATTACTAACAATAGTTTTTATATCACATTTCTTTTCCGTTAAAGGATGTAACTTCTCTGTACTACTAATAAAATCTACATATTTTTCACCATAGATAGTATTAATTTTTTCATTAGTACCAAATTCTTTATTGATTAAAGATATTCTATATGGATAACATGAAGACTCTTTAATAAATGATTGATTAACATCATCATTCATAGGAGCTGAAAGTGTAATTCCAATATCATTATAATATGAACCGACGTTATCAGCTCTAACAGTTAAAATTGGATACATTGTAGATTGATTAGTACCATCGTTCATCGTACCTGGAATAGAACCACTGTCATTATCATCAATAATCGGTCCTACGACATAAGTTAAGAAGTTACCTTCAAAAGTTTCACCTACAGCTTTATCTGTATTATCATCAATATTATTATTATCAGCATCATCACCACTCGCACATATTACAGGTTGTCCTAGAATGTCAATTACAATAGAACCATCACTATGACGTTCATAGTTAGGAATTGATCCTTCTAATATATCAGCATAAATTGTAAACCCTGCTTGTCTTGCTGTTGGATCAACAACTCTTTGCACCATTACATTATTAGCTTCACCAAGAACTCTTGATGTAAATAACGAAGCGTGATTATAAAACTTTGAATTTGGATCTAATGTTTTATCCCCAAAAATTTTCAATAATCTAGGACCACTAACTAACGTTGGCTCCATTGGACCCTTTTCAGTTAGTAGAAAAAACTTTGGTAGGTGCTGGGGTATCGCCTCTGGTTTCGGGTAAACAACTCTAGTTGATTTATCCTCCGTACCTAACGCATAATGCTTAGGTGCTGCGTTTCTAATTGTTGGCATTTTTATTCCTTTACTTTTTATTAATTTTTTAAATTCATTATAACATAAAAAATATTCATATGAACTATACTAATTTTAAAGAATAGTCATTATAAACTATTTCATTAATTTCTCTATTCTTAGGATAAAATCTAATAATATAATATTTATCAGTAGAAAGGTTGTCTAGTGGTATATTTATATTATTACTAACATTTAATATTTCTTCTTTTATAACTTGAACATCTGGATCTATTATTTCTATTTTATTAAATAAATTATATTCAACATCATTACTCCAATCTATTGTTATCTCTAATGGTTCACTAGAATCTACATTTGAAAGATCCTCATTTACAACAAAACCATAATTACCAACGTATTTATCAATTTTACTAAACTTAGATATACCATTATCACTATTCTCATGCGATACAAATATTTTTATATAATTATAGTTTGATAGGTTTATAGTATTTTTATTAACCTCCATGCTCGTTTTATTAGTTTCATCATTCATTCTTTTGAAAATTATTTCATCGTTCTCATCTTTTATAATCCATGTAGTTGACTTATGATGACTATGATTGGTTCTTATTCCAGATGAATTTATCGTAAATACCTCTGAATCATTATCAGTAATATTTTCTGACACACTTATAATTGGCGGTTCTACTTTATTTAAACTCATTTGATCACCAGACGTAGGGTCTATATAACCCCGTATTAATAATCGTGGTAACCAATCTGTTTCAGTTTCATCGTCAAAAAATCTCTTACATCTAACATAACCGACTTCATCTGGTAATAAATTAACTGGTGAAAAATAAACATTTTTAAATTCTTCTGTTTTAACTATTTCATCTAACAAGTCATCAAATGCAATAGTTCTACTTATTTGCCATGTAGTTGACTCGTGTCTTGGATTTAAACCCTCGTCTAACACAGGTATACTTAAACGCTTCATAAACATCCTTTTTATTTTTATCAAGAAAACATAAATACTAGGATATTAATAGGTGTAAAATAAATACATTTTCTTGAATTTAATAAAAAAGGATACACATGAAAAAGATATTAATGTTATTACTACTAACAGTAGTAGTAAATGGATATGATGTAAAAACTTATATACCTAAAAACGCATATAAGTACTTACCTACTTTATATAAAACCATTGATGAAATTTATCCCAGTTTCATCTTACCTCCATACTTCGCATCTCTCATTGAACAAGAGAGTTGTATTAATTTAAAACACAGTAGATGTTGGAGTCCAACCTCGCAATTAAAAACTAAAAGAGAACAGGGAGTTGGTTTTGGTCAATTAACTAGAACTTGGCATAAGAATGGGAAACTTCGATTTGATAAAATAAGTGAACTTAGAAAAAAACACTATAAATACTTAAAAGATTTAAATTGGGAAACCGTTAAAAAAAGACCTGACTTACAAATGAAGGCTATAATATTATTATGGAAAAGTAACTATGAAAGATTGCCAAAACACATAGATGAGTATAATAAAATATGCATGGCAAATTCTGCATATAATGCTGGTTTCGGTAGAATACGAAAAGATAGAAAATTTTGTGGATTAAGAAAAAACTGCGACCCTAATATATGGTTTGGTAATCTAGAAAAACATGGAACACTTAGCAAAAGAAAAACAATTTACGGTAGATCTTATTTTAAAATAAATAGAGATCACGTTAAAAATGTAATGACTATTAGAATATGGAAATATATAAACAGATTTTATAAAATATAAAATAAATATACAGTAGTCATAGACTACTGTATATTTATATTTAACTTAAAATTGAATTTATACACGTAGCTACTATAATAGCGTATGCTAGCATTCTAATACTACTTCCTACATATAATTCTCCAGAAGAACCTTCTTCCTTAGCCATGATAATTAATTTATACTCATTTGTATCAGCATTACCACCATTAAAAAATACACTAGGACCAAATTCTATCATAGTAATACCGAGTCCTGCTAGTATGAATATATTTAACATCATTACTAACTCCACTCCAAACGGCAAGTCTTTAATAGCCAATGGTCCATCTGGATCAGTTACCAAGTAATACACTACAGCTAGTATAATCATTACGAATAAGCTTACTCTCTTTTTATTTACACCCATTTTATTTCCTTTTTTATTTATATACAATAGTTCTATTATTAAGATCTGTCATAGTTATGTAATCAGAACCAGTACTTTTAATACCGGTAAACTCCCATAGGTTATTATCTATGTTTATTATAGTTTCAACTAACTCATCATTACCACGCTTGCCAATTACTATCATTTCATTATTATTAACTCTAGTAATACGTAATTCTGTAAGTAAATCATTAGTTATATTAGAATCAATATTTAATAAAGAAACATCGTTAGTCATTAAATCAAATAAAAATGCTTTATTAATCCCATTATAACTACCTAATATTATAACCTTTTTCTTATCTACATATGAAACAGTTGGAACACCACTCATGTCTTCAGTAGTTTCATTTACTAAAACAGTCTTAATACCTGTAAACATATTTATAGTAAATATTTTTATACCGTTACCATTATTTTTAGTAAACAATACCTCATCCTCACCAATAGATGTATGTGATAAATGATCTGATCCAAATATAGTAGTATCATATTCATCTAAATGAAAACTACTTGCTTCATAAATAATGCTTTTATTTTTTTTGAATCTATATACTTTTAAATAAACCTTATCATCTAATTTAATAGTACATAAAACATAGTCTTGATACGGACTAGTAAAATTAGTAATAAAATCTACATCCAGATCGTCTCCTAAAAATAAATTAGGAGAAAACGTAGATAACTTCATATCATTACCACTTTTTCTAAAAAATCTTAATCTTTTATATTCTTTATGAATTACTGGAATCATGAATTTACTAATTTCATTAGTTACACATCTAGTTAATGATGTTATATTATTTAAATTTTTATCACGTATAACTGGAGTTTGTGTCGTGTTAACATTAACCATATCCATTGTCCGTGGGACTGCTTCTAATTTAAATAATTTACGAAGTAACTTATTATCATCATTTTTTATTAAAATGGTTATTACATAATCCTTTTCGTTTACTAATAAATCACCTGGTATTGAAATGTCAACATTATAATTAATGTCTAATTCTTCTTTTATAACATTACCATTAATATCTTCAACTCTCCAATCATATTTATCATCATGTGCGAATGAAAATAATGGATCTATTATATTATCACCAGTTAAAAATAATTTTTCAATATATGGTAACAATATAAAATTATCCACCTTACTAGTAATTATAATAACCTTACCTGGATACGATTCTCTATCGGTATCACTATGATAAACACACTTAACTATAATAGCATCCTTATAAGAATTTAAATCAAACATAGTTTTTGTTATTCTAATTGAAGTTAAGTTATCTACATCTCTCAAACGACTCCATAAAACCATACCAGAAGTATCCAATATTTCCCATGACGTAGACTCGTGAACCATTGAACCATAAATAATTGATACATCTGTACCATTTACTAATAAATCAAAATCATCATCATTAGCTAATTCATACGTTAAACGTGGTGTAAAAATATATTGAATTTCAGTACTAACAACACGATCACCCTTTGTAATCTTTAATACGTGTGACCACTCAGTTTCTGTATTATTATTAAAAAAATACTTTACCCTAACACTAATCGTCTCACTGTTTGCTAAATTGTAATCTAAATCATATTCTAATAAATTTACACTATCCTCTGTTACATTTAATATTAAATTACTTGGATCATCAAATTTACCATCTCTTGATACTTGCCAACTAGTAGCATTATGTTCATACGTTAAACCGCTTGGTATTATAATGTCTTCTATGTATAATTTTATCATTCTAAATCCTCATTGTTAATTGAATTACAAACTCCGATATTAAACCATGGAGTATCATGATCTCCGTAGTGTAGTTTTACTCTAGCAAATGTATCACCAAGAAACTCGTATAATGTTCCATCGTCGTTTCTAATAAGTACTCTAAGTAATAGTAAATTTATTTCATCTCTAACTATATCTATTAATAAATGTGAAAAATCTGCAGTATCTGAAATTTGCCAACTAGTAGCATTATGTTCATACGTATTAGCTATTTCAAGAACATCTAAAACTTTTAAAGTTGCCATATTTTATCCTTTTTATCATTTCATTGAATATCAAAAAAATTAATTTTTAAAAAAATAAAAGGACAATGAATGTTATTAGACGCGTATAAAACAACTGTTGGTAAACATAATTCTGAGTTTAAGAATAAGATAGAGGAAAGATTATTAAAATACAATTTAACTAGTGATGAAAATTTAAGTTACGAGTATGGTAATGTTAATGGTGGTAAGATTATTTTTATTACTGGTAAAAATGAAGATGAGATTAATATTCCATCATTTGTACTTCCAATTTTAAGTAAAGATATTAAAAATAATGACATCATCTTTTTAGACGTAAGAAAGGCTGTAAAAATAAAAGATAATTTTACTAGTATTAAAGACATCACAAGAGATAAATCATATATTGATTTTGCAATCACTCAAGCTATCTTTACATTAAACTTAAAGAATCTAAGTTTTTTAGAACCAATCCATCATTCAATTGTAAAAGCATTATCAGGTTGGATAACTAGTTCTATATCTAATAATTTAATGTTAAATCCGGTTGACAAGGAAGAACTAAATGTAATAGTAATTGATTATGTTTTAACTGTAATAGATCCGGATAAAGATAATAGTTTAAAAGAATACTTGTGTACTAAATTAAATGTTTTTGGTAAAGTTAAAGAGAGTAGAGTTATTGAAATATTAGAAAAGTGTAATAGAGAACCATCATCACTAATTGATTTAATTAGTAATATTAAAAATAGTGATTTACAAGATAGATTAGTTAGATTGGATTATACTTTATTATATACCGTTATTTCACAAAGTATGTTTGGAACTGGTATTAAAGAATCACTTATAATAGCCATTGAACACATTCCTACATTTATAGGTTTATTATACGTAGCTAGTAGTACTAGATTATATCAAAAAACTCCACTAGCTAATTTTTTAAAAGTGAGTGGTAGAATTATTGAAATTAAAGATACTGTATCTTTTATAGAAAACACTATTAATGACGTTAATATTAGTAATGAAGATAATACTATATCATTTGAAGAAATGAAAGAAGAAGAAGGTGTTAAAATAATTCATTCTGGAAACCATACATTATATGTAATTAAGAAAGATGGATTTACATTATATAAAATGTATGTTGGTGACTTCATGGACTCTAGTAAAAATCTACATCCAATTCTTGAAGAATTATCTAATTCTGAAAGTAGTGATTTATTAGAATTTATAATTCATAGTAGTGGTGGGATAGTAACTCAAGGCAAGCAGTTGTGGAATGTAATTAATAATAAATTTAAAGGAAGAACTACCTCTACATTAGATACTAAAGGATTTTCAATGGGGGCTATACTTTTTTCTATGACAGATAAAAGAATAGTAACAGAAGTGTCTGAATTAATGTATCATAACTATAGTGGTGGTACAATTGGTAGTGGTGGTGAAATGACTGATAAGATCAATCATAATAATAAAACCATTCAAGGATTTTTTCATAACATTGCAGTGAAAACTAGCTTTATAACTGAAGAAGAGTTTAATAGGATGATTGATGGTAAAGAATTATGGATGGACCATGTAGAACTTTGTGAAAGAGGTATTGCTACACACGTTTTAAAAGACGGTGTTGAAATCACAGCTAAAGAATATTTAAGTAAATATAAATAAGGAAATAAAATGACGATTTTAGATAAAGTAACACTATGTGACTGTGCTAGAAATACAGGTCACTTGCTTAGTATGATAAAAGATCCATGTGATATGAGTATTGTATTTGATTATTTTTTAGAAAATAGTAATGACTATATAGTAGATGTAGATTTCAATATAATAATGAGAGTAGATGATGGATTCATACCAGTAGAATATACGGTACATCCTGACATTGATTTAACTAATTTAGTATGTGGTAATAACATGGTAAAAAAAATGGCATGTGGTAATCAACATGTTATGATAATTAAATTAGATGATACATTATGGAGTAGTGGATGGAATATTTATGGTCAATTAGGACTAGGTGATGAAAATGATAGAAGTATATTTACCGACACTGGTGTTTTAGCTAAGGGTGTGTCATGTGGATATAATCATTCTATGATAATTAAATTAGATGATACATTATGGGTTACCGGACGTAACTACAACGGTCAATTGGGATTAGGTGATACCATAGATAGAAACGTGTTTACTAACACCGGTATTTTAGCTAAGAGTGCATCGTGTGGTTATATTTATAGTGTGATAATTAAAGATAGTGGTGTAGTATGGTCTACTGGAAGTAATAATAAAGGTCAATTGGGATTAGGCGATACTACTGATAGAGATGTGTTTACTGATACTGGTATTTCAGCTAAATATGTATCATGTCGGAATTTACATACGTTAATAATTAAATTAGATGATACATTATGGAGTAGTGGATGGAATGATAAAGGTCAATTAGGACTAGGCGATACTACTAATAGAAACATATTCACTAATACCGGTCATTTAGCTAAGAGTGCCTCATGTGGATATTCCCATTCTATGATAATTAAATTAGATGATACACTATGGGGATGTGGTCATAATAGTAAAGGTCAACTAGGCACGGGTGATTCCACTGATAGAAGTACGTTTACTGATACCGGTATTTCAGCTAAGAGTGTGTCATGTGGATATCTCCATACTATGATAATTAAAGATGATGATAGTTCATGGGTTGTCGGACGTAATGACTACGGTCAATTAGGACTAGGTGATGGAAATGATAGAAGTATATTTACCGATACCGGTATTTTAGCTAAACATGTATCGTCTAATCATAATCATAGTGTAGTAATTAAATTAGATAATTC
>Ga0164318_10000726_pt1 | contig 26861 bp, 24 predicted proteins | sample GuaBasSedimGuay9_FD_113734 | JGI IMG/M metagenome (GOLD analysis project Ga0164318, IMG submission 113734) | Subseafloor sediment microbial communities from Guaymas Basin, Gulf of California, Mexico - Guay9, Core 4571-4, 0-3 cm | ecosystem: Environmental > Aquatic > Marine > Hydrothermal vents...
CTGGGCCTGGCCATCCAGAGCCGCTGGCTGACGCTGGTTCACCCCTTGGATCTGTTCGAAAAGAGCTTCATCGAGGCTGCCCCTCTCGTCGCCCCCAGTCCACCGTTCGCAGCCTACCGGGCTCTCGACGAGGCACTGGCGCCTGAGGCCACGATCCTCCTGATCGCCGAACCTAGAATATTCGGAGTCCCCAGACCGGTGATCGCTCCGTCCCAACACGATCCATCACCCCTGAGAACCCTCTGCGAAGGGGATGCACCACCCTCGTCGTTCTCCGGAATCCTCCGTCAACAAGGCATCACTCACCTGGTAATCAACGATGGCGAATTGACTCGGTTGGGCGGCAACTATCCCGTCGCCCCGTGGAAGACTGCCCGAGGCGAGGCCCGCTGGTGGGCGTTCATCCGCTCTCTGGGCGAACCGGTCGCCGAGAAGGACGGCGTGAGGACCTACCGCCTCCCCCTGGAATCCCAACATCCCGGCTGAGAGCGCTCAATCACCTCAGTTGTTCGACCTTCAGCCGGCCGTCGGCAGCAACCAGACGGCGGGCTGCGGCGGTGGCGATCAACATCGAACCCATGGCGTTGGCGGCCGCGAGGGTGAACATGATGACGATCTGGTAGGCCACTGCCTGCATCGGTGGAGCGCCGGCGAGGATCTGACCGGTCATCATGCCCGGAAGGGCCACGATGCCGGCAGCAGCCATGATGTTGGTGACGGGAATCATGCCGGTTCTGACCGCCGCACGAATCGGTTCCCTCAGGGCCTCGGAGCGTGTTGCCCCGAAGACCAGGCGTAACTCGACCTCGTGACGACGGGCCGAGAGATGCTCCAGGAGTCTCTCCAAACAGAGTGATACTCCGTTGAGCGAGTTGCCCAGAATCATGCCCAACAATGGAATGACGTACTGCGGGTCATACCAGGGCTGCACACCGACGACGACCTGTGTGACGACGGCGCCGACAACCAGGCATGTGGCCCCCATCGCCAAGAGGCTGTCCCAGCGCATGCCGCGATAGGCCCGGGTCGAGCGGTTCGAGGCCTCCCGGCCGGCGAAGAGGATCATCACCGCAAGGATCGCCAGGACCACGATCGGACGTCTCAGTGCAAATACTCTTTCCAGGATCAGACCGACCAGACCCAGTTGCACAACAGTTCGAGCGGCTGACAATGCCAAACGCTTTTCGATATCTAGGCGCATCGCCAAAGAGACCAGGCCGGCAGCCAGTACCAGCACCGTGGCAACCAGAAGATCAACCGGTGTCAGTTGAATCAGGTCAGTCATGCGGCGGTCAATCTTTCCGACTCAAGGCACATGCGGCGGTCTGCGCCTCTGCCCATTGCAGGATCGTGCAATACGCATAAGACGGCGTGGCCCGGCAACCGCGCATGCTCCCGCAGAAGATCGAAGCACCGCGAAGCGCGAGGCCCGTCCAGGCCGGACAGCGGTTCATCGGCCAACAAGACCGCCGGCGCCCACAGAAGGGCCCGAACGATGGCCAAACGGTGGCGCTCTCCTCCCGACAGGGTCGATGCCTGGCGATCCAGGGCAATAGTGTTCAGGCCGACCTCCTCCAGGAGCTCTCCGGCCCTCTCGCCGTCAAAGACACGCTCGCCCGCAGACTCAAACTCATAGGGGAAATTCAGGTTTTCAAGCACCGAACCCGGGATGATCGGTGCATCCTGCATCAGGAGATTGACCTCCGACCGCCATCCGGGGAGTTCCTTCCCATCCCACCGGCGACCTCCCAGTTTCCTCGTGACCCCCTCGGAAGGCGCCAACCCGGCGATTTGTCGCAACAAGGTGCTCTTGCCTCCGCCCGACGGTCCTTCTAAAACGGTCAGACACTCGTCGTCAAGGGCCACCGTCACTGCGGAGTACAAACGGCGTCCCTCACCATCTTCAGCACTCAGGGGTCCGCATCGAAGCAAGATTGCCATTGGAGCAGTGTAGAGCCATCAGCTGTCAGCGACCAGCTATTCAATGATCCCGATGACGGGCATTCATCCGAGCCTCTTGCAAAAATCAATCGGCACGATGCGGGCCGGGCAACCGCGCTCCCACCGCGAAACCTGGGCACCGTAAATGGAGCGCGGGGCTCTGAGCCCCCGCTGATCCCTTTGTGATCTCATGCCTGCGGCATGGTCGCCCTGCCGGGCGACACGCGATGTCCCAACCCCGCAACGAGAGCCCCCTCGATTCGCCTTTTTTGCAAGAGGCTCATCTTTCATCCTTCATCCTTGAGTTTCGGTACAATCACCTGATGGATGTCGTTCGCCACTCCGTAGTTCTTGTCCTCACTCTCTTGGTCAGTCTCGTATCCTGCAAACCGGCGCCTCCTCCGATCGATGCGGCCTACTCAGCGGAAATCCAGACGTGGCGGGCTCAGCGTGAGGAACGACTGAGAGCGCCCGATGGGTGGCTCTCTCTGGTAGGCCTCCACTGGTTGGATGAGGGCGTTAACAGACTCGGATCTGATCCTGAAGCCGAGGTCTTCCTTGAGGCACCCGGTATCGGGCGACAGATCGGGACGATCATTGTGAACCAGGATCAGGCAACTCTGACAGTCGCCACCGGCGCCAAGGTCATTCTGGATGGCACTCTCATTGACCATGCGAAAGTCTTGCTGTCCGATGCAGACGAGGGCGGCCCCGATCTCCTGGAGATCGGGCGCCTTTCGGCCTATGTGATCCAGCGCGGGGACCGGATGGCTGTCCGGGTGAAGGACCCCGATGCGCCGAGCCGTGTTAATTTCTCCGGTATCGAGAATTTCCCCCTCAATCCCGCGTTCAAGGTCGAAGCCCGTCTTGAGGCCTATGCCGAGCCTCGGGATGTCATCATCCCGACCGCCGTCGGCACCGAGGACCACATGCTCTGCCCCGGTATCCTTCATTTCACCGTCGATGGCCGAGACCTGGAGCTCCAACCCTGGATCAACACACCGGAGGACCGCAATCTCTTCATCGTTTTTTTAGACGGCACTTCGGGCCATTTGACCTACGGCGCAGGACGCTTTTTGTCCGCCGAACTGAGGAAGGACGGCACGGCCACTCTGGATTTCAACAAAGGCACAACACCACCGTGTGGCTTCACGCCATTCGCCACGTGCCCACTGGCGCCACCAGAAAACGCGCTGCCCGTCGATATTTCCGCCGGCGAACAGCTTTTGGGCCACTGAGGGTCTGGGTAATGGCGTTCGACCTCAACCGATGGCTCCCCGAGTTCCCAATTCGTGAGGAGTGCCTCTATCTCGACCACGCAGCAGTCTGTCCGCTCCCAAAATCCGTCGCCGAGGCGATGAGGCTACGGATCAGGGACCAGGAGATGGGTGGTCACACGAAGAACAAGAACTGGAGTAGCGTCTCTCTGACCTGCCGTCACGTCGGATCAGAGTTGATCGGCTGCGGACCGGAGGACATCTCCTTGATCCGATCGACCTCCGAGGGCCTTTCTTTGATAGCCGAAGGGTTGGACTGGGCCGAAGGCGACGAAGTCCTGGTCGGAGCGGAGGAGTTTGCCGCCAACGCCGCACCCTGGCTCAACCTCCAGAGCCGAGGCGTCAAGGTCATCCGCTTCCCACAAACGGACGGCAGGATCGATCCCGCAGAGGTCGACCGTCATGCCGGTCCCAAGACCCGGCTCCTGGCCGTTTCCTGGGTTTCCTTTCACACGGGGTGGATTGCGCCACTGCTCGGCCTTGCAGGCCTGTGCAGGGAGCGAAATCTGATCTTCGTGCTGGACGCAATCCAGGGTTTGGGGGCTCTGCCGTTGAAGATGCAACAGATCGGCATCGATGCGGTGGTTGCCGACGGGCACAAGTGGCTGCTCGGCCCGGAGGGCGCCGGATTGATGGCAACTTCGCCGGAACTCCGAAAACGCCTCCGACCGGTGTTGTCCGGATGGAAAAATATCCAGCTGAGCATTAACGATGCCTTCCTCGAACAGCCCGACTATCACGAGGACGGGCGGAAATTCGAACCCGGCACAACCAATAGTATCGGCTTGGCAGGCCTGGCCGCAGCCCTGGACCTGCTGACCACGGTTGGCCCCGAGACCGTCGCGGGGCGCATCGAGAGTCTCAACCGCGCTCTGACCAGGATTCTCCTGGCTCACGGATGGGATCTTCGGTCGCCTGGCTCAGGACATCCTGTCGCCGGGATCGTTGCCGGCCGACCTCCCGGCGGTGATGCCAACGAGGCCAAGTGCGCTCTTGAGGAACGCCACGTCATCTGTTCGGTCAGGCAGGACCTGGTTCGCTTCTCACCACATTTCTACACCTCGGGCGCCGAACTCGAAGCACTGGATCGCATCTTGACCAAGTGTCATTTGTGACACTTGGCCGCTGGGATGCTGGGATGCTCTAGGTGGCTAGGAAGCAAGGCAAGACGGCAAGACGGCAAGACGGCAAGACGGCAATTCTCTCGCAAAGATCGCCAAGCACGCAAAGATGAGAGAATTAATAATCCCTTGTGTTTCCTTTGCGCTCCTTACGATCTTTGCGAGATTCATAATATTTCCGTGCCACCCAAGGCCAGCATGCGGGGCAGGAGCCCCGCGCTCCATAACGCTGTCCCGGCAGTCCCTTTGGCTTCACTCTTTGTGCCTCTTCGTACCTCTTTGTGGCTATTTCATGATTTTTGCAAGTGCCTCAGCTGACAGCTGACAGCTTCCCTCTGTACACTGTCTCCGTGACCGAGACAGACCCGGAGATCGAGTTCCTGCGCACGGTGGAAGACCTTTTTGCCACCCTGAGGGGTGTGCCCCACCTTCTGTCACCAAAAGACGTGCAGTTGGCCAGAAACTGGTGGAAGGACGGCACCCCCATCCCTGCCGTAACCGCAGGTGTGACCGAGGTGATGGAGAAACGGCGCCAGGCCGACAATGGGGATCCGGTCGTCAGCCTGAGCTATTGCCGGCACGCCGTCCGTCGCCACGCCAAGCGGCTCAAGGAACAGCAGGTCGGGACTCAATCGAGTGGTGAGCCCCCCCGCAACACCGACCTGTTGATCAGGACCCTTGCGGCCGACCTCAGAAAAGCGGCCGACCACGCACCGTTTCCGGAGGCTGGAGCTGCAATCGAAAATTTTGCCGTCCAGGTTGAAGCCCTGGTCGGCACGACTCCGGCATTGGCCGATGAACAACTCTTTGCCCTGGAAACGGCCCTGCTTGAGGCGTGCCGACGAACGTTGCCCAAGGAAATTCAGACTGAGATTGAGCGGTCTGCCGAGGCAAAGACGGCGGCTTCAGGGGCCACCGGCGACACACTCAAACGTTCACGACGCGCAGTGATCGACCGCAAGATCCGTCACCTGCTGGACCTACCGCGATTGGAGCTTCAGTGAGAATCTCTGCGAAGCTCGCTTCGCAGAGAGCTCTCAGCGACCAGCTCTCAGCTGTCAGTTCAGGCACATTCAAAACGTCTGAGCGTGTTACCTCGATATTTGGAAATAATCGGAGGGTCTATGTCAATCGTTGAATTGCACATCACCAAGGTTGTCGGCGGTGGACGGGGACTGGCCCACCACCAAGACGAGATCTGGATGGTCTCGGGCGCATTGCCGGGCGAACGGGTCCGCGCCGAGGGCCTGACCAGCCGGAAAGGCATCATCGAGGGCAAGACGATTGAGATCCTCTCCGCGCCCCACCCAGCCCGCGAATCGGCGCCATGCCCCCACTCACCACTATGCGGCGGTTGCGACTGGCCCTATATCATCCCAGAGGCCGGGACGGCCCTCAAGGCCGAAGTCGCCTCTGAAGCCGCTCGGGGATGGCCGGAACTGAGCCGTCTGCTCAGCAAAGCCCCGGTCACGGCATCTCCCATGGCCTATCGACTCCGGGCACAACTGCACTGGGATCCCGACCAGGGGATTCTGGGTTTCTACCGTCATCGTTCCAACACCGTTGAGGCGATTGAAGAATGCCGGATTCTCTCGCCGCGACTCGTTCGGAGCCTTCCCTCTCTGACACGTGCCTTCGCCCGCTCGTGCCCCCATCCTGTTGACATCGAGTGGCTTGAAAACCTCGACGGAAGCCAGGCTGTGGCCGCCCTGAAGCGGGTTGAGCGTGGTCCTGATGTACCGGTTTCAGCGGTACCTGCCGCCGACACTCTCGATGATGGACCAAACGGGTTCCATATTCTCAAGAGCTCCGGAGACTTGGAACGGGTGTGGGGCCGGGACCACGTTCGCATGGCCCTGCCTCTTTCCCTGGAGGTTCCGATCGGCACCTTCTTCCAGGGCAACCGTCACCTCGTACCCTGGCTCTTTCAGCGCGTCGCCGACCTGGTCGGTCCCGTTCCGGTTCCCACCTGGGACCTCCACGCCGGTGTCGGCTTCCTGGCTGCCGCTGCGACCCATGCGGCCGAGAGACCACTGGTCCTGGCGGAGATTTCCAAGTCTTCCGGACGAGCCGCACGGCGCAACCTCCCAAAGGCCACGATTCGATTTGGGGTTCCGGCCGAGGAGATCCTCCGGCGATCCGGGAGAATCCCCAAAGAATCACTGGTCATCGTCGACCCGCCACGAGCCGGGCTGAGCTCAGATCTCAGGAGGCGCCTGGCGGCATGGCATCCTGATCGGATACTGATGTTGGCCTGCGACCCCGCCACCTGGGCCCGTGATACGGCGGAACTCATCAGTAAGGGATACCGGCTGACCCACCTCGAACTGATCGACCTCTTTCCTTCGACCCACCACGTCGAAGTCCTGTCGGTGTTGGAGGCTGAAGGCTCAGTATCTTCGACAGGCGAGGCAAGGATTCAGGGGTCAGGGATCAGGGATCAGGGGGCAGGAAACACAGAACAGGGAACAGGGACCGGGACCTCGGTGGCCCTGCCGTAAGACGCTTGACCGACACGACCAAACACCAGGCATCTCTCGACCCCCTCTGGTCATTTATCGTCGGTATCGTTGGTGCGATCGGCCTGGTGATCATCTTCAAAGTCTCCGCCCCACCTGCCGTTGCCGCAATCCTTGGTACGGCTGGGGCTCTGGCTATATTGGTCGGATTTCAAACAGATGGCCGACGCAGAGTCATTCTGCTCCTGATAGCCGGCATTGCACTCGGTGGCTGGCGAGGCATGGAGGAGACGAAGCATCAGGAAATCCTCGATACGCTGCTCAAAAGTCCTTCCCCTGTTGCTCTCCGGGTCAACATCACAGTTCTCGAAGGATGGTCAGCCGGCCGTTGGGGACATACCACCACGGTCCGGGTCCATGCCGCATCACACGGTGGAGACCAGCTTGACCTGCCGAGTCGATGCCGATTGGAGGTCCGAACGACGGCCAACGACATCGACCTGCCCCGACCCGGCACCGGAATTCAAGCCCTGGTCTCCCTCAAGGGTACCGCCCAAAGACCACTGTTGGTCGCAGCTTCACCGAACCTTCTCAAAGCCTCGAAGGCGCCGAGAGGCACACCGGCCGTCAGGGAATACCTTGCCGCTTCGCTGATCAGGGCCGCAGGCACAGACCCCGGCCGAATCCGATCGGCGGAATTAGCTGCCGCTCTGGCCCTGGGCCGCCGGGACATGGTCCCCGCGCATCGACGGAATGGTTGGCGTGCCTCGGGGCTGGGTCACGCTCTGGCCGTCAGCGGCCTGCATGTCGGTATCGTCTCGGGCACCTTCTGGCTGATCGGAGTCATCATCGGACTCCGACCGACGACCATTCGGTGGGCTCTCCTCGTGATGGTCCCGGGCTACACGATCCTGGCCGGCGCCGCACCGTCGGCTGTTCGAGCTTGCCTGATGCTCTGTCTTTACCTCGCGGCTCGCCTCCTGGGACGCGCCGCCATGCCCCTCGGAACCGTCCTGACTGCCGCTGCAGTGATGCTGCTGGTCAGTCCCGGCCTGATCCTCGAAGCCGGGTTCCAGCTGACGGTCGCCGTCACTGCAGCCCTGATCCGTTGGGCGCCTCCACTGATCGAGTGGCTTCGGGGGCCTCATTGGCTTCGAGGCGTCTTGGCGATCCCGATCGTCGCCCAGCTCACTGCCGCACCGATCGTCGCAGTTCACTTCAGGACCGCAACGCCTCTGGCAGCCATCGTCAATCTCGCCATCCCCCTGCTGTTGACGCCGGTCATTCCATTGGCGGTCGCCGCCGTGATTCTCGCGCCGCTCTGGCAGGGCGCCGCTGGTTGGATTCTGGAGTTGATAAGGATTCTGACCGATGCACTCTGGGTGATCGGCAGCCTCGGCAGGCAATGGACCCTGATCGTCCCAACAACGCCCTCCATCATCCTGTTCTTCCTGGTCGCAACCGGGCTTGCTGCCCTGCGCTACGGCCGTCTCGGTCGAGCAGCAGCTCTCGCCTGGATTACCTTGATCCTGATGTCGCCATTCGCCTCATTCCTTCATCGGGACACAGTCGGCGAGCGCGTCGAGATGCTCCCGATAGGCGACGGATTGGCCCTGACCCTGACATCGTCCGGTCACACACTCCTATTTGACGGCGGACACTACCGTTCAGAGACTGCCGAGATGCTGGCCGATACCGGATGCAGGCACCTTGAGACGGTCATCATCTCCCATGGGGACGAAGATCACATCGGCGGCATCCGGTGTGTACTCGAATCGACCACGACGGATAGATTGATCATGCCCTCGTGGCTGATGACAAATGCGGAAATCGTTCCCGTCCTCAGGGCGGCACGCCAGGAGAGTACGGCAATCTCCACAGTGGCTCGGGGGTCAATCATTCGTTCCGGGCCTTCAAGGCTGGACGTTCTTTGGCCTCCGGCCGGGCGCACACATCTCAGCAACAACGACCGCTCCCTGGTCCTCAGGGCACGAATGTCCTCTGGGGCGATCGTACTGACCGGCGACATCGGATCCAATGTTGAGAGGGTTCTTGCGCGAACCTCGAACCTGGCTGCCGATGTCCTGCTTGCAGCCCACCACGGTAGCGCGTCGTCAACCTCGGACGGTTTCCTTGACGCCGTCTCGCCTTCCCTGGTCTTGATTCCTGCCGGCCCGAGGAACCGGCACCGCCATCCACACCCAACCACCCTGGACAGGCTGTCGGGACGGGATATCCCGTTCATCTACCCGGCACGAGACGGGCGATGTGGGGCCCTGGTGACCGATGACGGTCAGTGGCAGGGGTATACGGAAACAAGATGAACGTCCAACGCTCAACGTTCAACGTCCAACTTTGAAGTACGCGTTTCTTGTCAGCGGTTGTCTGAATTGCTGAGTTCGATGCCAACGGTGTCGTGATTCCACACACGGGAGTCGTCAACGTTCACCGTTGCGCATCGACCGCACCTATTCCATTGCCATCAGCCTTCGGGCGCGAAGTTCAAAGTTGAACGTTGGACGTTGGGTGTTCACCCCCTGTACCCTGTAACCCAAGAATCGCTTCGCCTATCGGAGCACCAGGAGAGTGAGTGGAGAACATCCTCATCATCATGGGACCGACCGGATCGGGGAAAAGCGGTCTCGCCGTCGAGGTGGCCGAACGGCTGGACGGAGAGATAGTTTCTGCCGATGCCTTTGCCGTCTACCGGGGCATGGACATCGGAACCGACAAACCATCCGCGAAAGTTCAGCGGGGGATCCCACATCACCTGCTGGACATCCTCGATCCGACCGAACCCTTCTCAGCGGGCGATTTTATCGGCACCGCGGACAAGACCATCACCGGTATTCTCGAACGCAAGCGGGTGCCCGTTGTGGTAGGAGGTACGAATTTCTACATTCGCTCCCTGCTGTTCGGGCTTTTTCCGTCTCCTCCCCACGACCCCGATCTCAGGGCTCGCCTTGAGTGTGACTGGGACCTGGACAGTCAGAGCGTCTTCCAGAAGTTGGTCAATCTTGACCCCGAGGCAGCGGCTCAGATCGGTCCGGCCGACCGACAACGGATTCTCCGAGCCCTGGAGGTTGGAGAACTCTCCGGAGAACCGATTTCTGCCCACTGGCGACGTCACCAGAAGACCTCTCGTTACAATGCTCTCCTGACCGCACCCGACCGTCAGAGGCCGGACCTCTATGCTAAAATTGATGCCAGAGTCGATACGATGTTTGCCGGTGGACTGGTTGAGGAGGTGAAGAAGATCCTTGACTCTGGAATACCCAGTGACAGCCATTCGCTGAAAGCTATCGGCTACCGAGAGGCTGTCGACATGCTGTCGGGCCGAATAGATAGAGAAGAAGCCGTTGAACGGACCAAGAAATCCAGCAGGAAACTGGCAAAACGACAACTGACATGGCTAAGGGGGGAAGAAAGCCTTCACTGGGTTCCCCCGCTTGAAAATGGCGGTGCCGGTGCCGTGTGCGAACTCTGGTCGGGATTCGTCGGAATGACGCCTCCGGCCGGAACCAAAACTCAAAACAGCTTGGAAGAATCTTCAACCCGTCGTCGACATCGAGGGGGCCTCATATGACCAAACCCGCAGGCAATACGATCAACATCCAGGATCCGTTCTTTTATCAACTTCGTAAGGAAGAACAAACCATCCATGTCTACCTGGCCAGCGGCAAACGCCTGACCGGAATTTTGCGGCGATTTGACCGCTTCGCTATTATTCTGGAACATGAGGGGCAGGAACAGATCGTATTCAAACATTCCATCGCCAGCATCTCTGCGGTCCCACCCTCCGAGCTGAGACGCTGAATGCCGGCAATTGATTTGATGGGCACCATGAACCGATACCGTTCAAGCGCGTCAGTCTTTCTGGGCTTGGCACTGCTGGTAAGTACTGCCTGTCAGACCAGTGCTCCGCCTCCGGCCACAACTTCCGGGACACGGCTGACGATTGATGTTCCCTTTCCACTTTCCGGACCGGGGCGACAACCGATCGACTCGACCGAGCGGAAAGCTGTCGGCGAGGCATGGGGAGAGCTTCTGACCGGAAGGGTCACAGATGCCAGGACAACCGTTGCCCGGTTCGGAAGTCCACAGACCGAGCTTCTCAGACTTCAGGTCACCCTTGTCGAAGGGCCATCCGCCGATATCCAGAAGCGGCTGCAGGACTTCGTCGACGAATACCCCCAGTACGCTGCCGGTTGGGTAACCCTTTCGATGGCTGCAGAATTACAAGGGAACGAAACCGTAGCCCTGAGCTCAGCCCATCGAAGTTCTCAGTTGTGGCCGTCAGGCCCCTACGCACGTCGAAGCAAGAACCTTCAACAACGCTGGGTCGACGATCGCATCGAACGAGGCCGCGAGACCCTTACGGCCGGACAACCGATGGAGGCCCTCTCTACCATCGAACAGGCCTTGGCTCTCGACCCGGACAACCAGGCCGCCCTTCTGACTCGGGCCGAATCGCTGTTGCAGCTCCAGCAGGGACCGGAGGCCGAGGCAGCTCTCTCCCGATTGGGATCTCTTCCCGAGGCCTTGGTTTTGAGAGCCGATATGGCATCCGCCCAGGGGCGTTGGCAGCACGCGATGGATCTGCTCGGGGCACTTCCCGCCGACCATCCGGCCAAGGACAGGGCACTGCGAAGGGCACAGCTGATGTGGCGGATTTCCATCCTGCCACCGTACGTTCACGAGGCTGTCTACTCAAAGGCCGTGACCAGGGAACAATTGGCCGTGATCCTTGTGGCGATGGTCCCATCCCTCGAGGTTCAGGCCGGTGGCGCCACGCCTCTGTTGACTGATGTCATCGACCTCCCGTCCCAAAGGGCAATTCTGACCGCCACTCGATTGCACATCATGTCCGTCGACAAGGTGGCCATGCTCTTTCATGGACAGCGGGCGGTGACCCGTGGAGAAAGCAAATCGGCCATTGAAGCAACGTGCCACATTTCCGGATTTTCAGCTCCGTTATGGTGCGAGCCGGGACTGAGCCGCAATGATGGCTGTAGCGTGATCGAGGAGCCGGTCCAGGGCATGGACCTTGTTGAGGTCCTCCTTTCCGTCAATGCAAGGTCCGACACATGAGCCAGGACGTCACCTCCCTTCTTTCAAAGGTCGATCTCTTTTCCGACCTGAACCACGAGGAACTGGCCCATGTGGCGGGCGTGGTACAACTGCGCTCCCTGGCCAAGGACGAGACGATTTTCAGTGCGGGTGACCCTGCGGATGCCGTCTACATCATCGCAACCGGCAAGGTCAAAATCGTCGTCACGTCGACCGACGGTCGGGACTTCATCCTGACCATTCTGGGCGCCGGACAAGTTTTCGGGGAAATGGCCCTCCTCGAGTCGGCACCACGATCTGCGGCCGTTATCACGGCGTCACAGGTGGATGTATTGACGATCCGCCGCAAGGACTTTCACCAGATGCTCACTTCAACCCCCAGCATCTCCAAAAAACTACTGGCCATCCTGTCGAGACGGTTACGCCGGGCCAACTCCAAGATGGAGAGCCTGGCCTACATGGACGTCGCGGGCCGCCTGGCTCGGTACCTTTTGGATCTGGCGCGGGATCACGGCCAGAAACTGGGCAACGGTTGGATCGTCGTCCGAAGGCCGACTCATACCGATATCGCCCACTCGATCGGCACCAGCCGCGAGACCGTTTCCCGCATGATCAACGAGTTCGAAGAGAGCTTCGGCCTCGTCAACAAGGGTAAGTTCACGTATATCAGTGAGCACTTGTTGGATTGAGGGCTGAGGCCTGAAACTGGAAACTGGAAAGAAGGCGGCCCCATCGGTGAGGTAACTGATTGGGCGGGCTGGTACGAGGAACAAACCCCTTGCCAAGACCACAAAGAAACACAATTTCCTCTCGCAAAGATCGCAAAGGACGCCAAGAAGAGGATAAATGATGAAGCTACCCCAGTCTCCCTTTGCGTTCTTTGCGAGAAAACTGCCTTCGTTCTCCTCTTTGCGCCTTCGCGCGCGGTTCTCCCTTGAGTGCGTATGCCCTCTTGGTACCGTCACATGCGGCGACCCAGATCCGGCTGAAAGGCGTTGGTTTGATGGGTGACTCTAAAACCTGGGCCACGGCCTGTTCTCTCGATGGCGATCACGTCGAATCTGCACGGCCGGTCCCACAACGTGAAACGGCTGAGGTAGGCGGAGGCAGTCCGGGCCAGCGCGGCCTGTTTTGAGCGGTTAACGGCGCCCAGAGCCCCTCCGAAATCTCCACTCGAGCGAGCCTTGACCTCGACAAACACAATCTCACCACGACGACTCATTACCAGATCCAACTCACCCGACGGACCCCTCCAGTTCCGGTGCCTTAGACGGTAACCCCGGATGAGTAACCACAACAGTGCGGCCCACTCTCCGAACCGGCCGAAGGAGCGGCGTTTCATATCGTCATCAACTCTTGCGTCATCATCTCCGAAAAGACGAGGCGCACTACAGAACAGATACTTGATACTCGATACTTGATACTGGATTCCCATTCATCAGGGCCGCTCGGACCCAAGGGTACCTTTGTCCAACTGAGAGCTGCCACCTTAGCTAGTTGCAATATTCTGACCGTCACGATGCGGGGCGGGAGCCCCGCGCTCCAGGACGCAGTCCCAGCAGCCCCTTTTGTCTCTCTCTTTGTGGCTTTTTGCACGAGGCTGAGCTGATAACTACTTCGCCGGAGCCTTGATGATCGGACTGAATTGTTCCCTGACGCCGGCCATTGAGATGCTCTCGATGTAGTAGTAGTAGTCCTTGCCCCTCTTGATGTCGAAATCCTCCCAGAGGTAGGACTGTGGTTCGTCGGTGGTACCGGCGCCGGGCAAAGGATCGTTGGTCCTCTTTTCAAAGGGGCCCTCTTCACTTTCACTCCGGAAAATATCGAAACCGAAGTTCTCCACCTCGCTGGCCGTGGTCCACTTCAGGGAATTCTTCAGCGCCTCATCCTTGGCCTCGACTTTGGACGTATCGGCGGTGCCGTCCGCTCCAGAGTTGGACCCAGGAGGCGCAACGCTTGTACAACTCCAGGCAAGCGTGACTATGACCATCATGAGGATCACACTGCCGTATGTCGTTCGTCTCATTTTTCGTCCTTTCCTTCTGTATCGGTGGCACACTGGCTTCCTTCGGCGAGATCAGCCTTGCTTTCTACCGGTGCGGGCATCACTTTCTTGAGTTTCTTTTGTTTTTCGTCCGCTTTCGAGCGTCGTTCTTCCTCGGAGACCGGCGGCTCAACGTCGGGCGAAAGGTTGAGGTTGATCGCCGGGTCGCCCAGAAGATTGTAGGTCTCAACCAGAATCGGACTTCGAAGGCGATGTTTTGCCCTCATAAGGGCTTCACCGATTGTCGCCCCTGGAGTCGTAAGCTCGTCCATGACAATGCGGCCCATGTTCGATGACGGACTGTTGCGCCACGAGGCCGCAAAGACGCCGATCGCGCCTTTCCCCTCTAGCCTGAGGAGTTTCTCACCGATAGAATCAGCAGTCGGATGGTCGAAAGGAGCCGAGTAACAGGTCAGGCTGATGACGAAGGGCAGTTTTTCGGTCACCGCAAGGGTGTCCAGGTGTTCCAGGGTGAAGAGATCATGATTCTTTTTGAGGTCCGGAGGGCCAGTTCGCCAGATGTAGCGTCCACCATGCCCGAGGAATTGAACCATCAGCAGCCCTTCGTCGAAGGCTGTGACCATACTCTGGGTGTGTTCTTCGTTGGCCGTCTCCTCGTGGTTGGGATAGATCTTTTGGGCTGTGTAACCACGGTTTTCGAAGACCTCCGCCGTCGTATCGCTGGCTCGCTGAAAACCCATGCTTTCGTTGGTGATGAACAGGAGATTCTTCCGCCACGATCCCTTCGGTCCGTGATCTGCATAGGCGATTGTCTTTTGAACCACGACGCCCATTTCGTCCGGCTCCGTAACCGGAATCCTGCCGACCGCCATGTCTGGATAGATATCGTCTCCGTCGACACAGACCAACCAGTTGTCACTGGCTGCATGTCCCTGGGATGTCCTATAACCCCATGTTGGCACCAGGTTACGATGGTTGATGTCGGCCATGTCCTCATACGACGAGGATGAGTTCTTGACGAAATTGTTGGCCTCTCCAGGCCGGTAGGTCCAGTCTGCGTAGTGGGAATCATCTGCCGTCAGGTTCTTGAAATCCCAGCTGGCATCCCCGGCCAACAATACGAAACGAGGCCTCGGCTCCGGCCAGTTGTCATAGGCCCACTTGAGGAAGTCGCGCAGGCTTCGAGGATGCTGAATCCCGTAATTGAACTCATCATAAACGTCCTCGATGTCCACAAGAGCGACACTGAGGCCTCTTTGCCTGTGAAAATCGGCCAACGGTTTCACCGCATCAATCAACCGCCGGTGGGTAACCATGATGTAGTCCGTTTGCCGAAATACTGTTTTCAAGGCCGATGTAACGTCAGGGACAATGTGATCTACCGTTCGATAAGCGTCACCGATGACGGGAAAGATCGGGCCTTCGCCAAGGGAACGGGCATCCAGACGGTTGGGCCCAGCAGTGACCGCCCCCCGCCCAGCACCCTCTCCGTAGAGCCACCCCTTGCCGTCGGCGACGACATCGATCACAGGCGTCTCACCCCGAGTATCCCCCTTCACCTCGAACCGACTCTGGCCACCTTGCAGGCCGCCATCTCGAAGGTACTCCGCTTCGATCCAGTTGAGCATCACAACATCGACGAAAAGGTCGTTGGTCTCAGGGAGGTGACGTCGTGAAACCTTGATTTTCAGCTCCAGTCGAGTCAAGTCTGCACCATGGACGGGAATCTCAAGAGAATGAGTAAAGGGGTCCGTCCCATCCCACAATGCCGGCGAAACCTCTCTGCCGTTGGCAGTGATCGACACCTCGTGGTGAACCAGTCCCTGGGCGTTTCGAGGCTTGGACCATCCCCGGAACCCAATTCGGACGGAGACCCAGCCCGTGACTGATTCACCTGCTCCGAAAATCTCACCCAGATTGTCCTGTAAGTTCCCATCGCTCGCCCCGACGATCGTCAAATTACGGAGGTCAAGTGCATCGCCAACTTCCGGGTTCCGCTCCCGGTGAATGGCGTCGAGCGTCAAATTAAGCCGGAATGGCTTGCGATCGGTCACTGACAACCGGGACCAGTACCAACGCTCCTGGGGTTCATTGGGACGTTCCGGATAACGGACCATTACCGTATCTTCTTCGAAGTGGCTGCGAACGAGCAGGTCCGCCCTGGTGTCGGCAGAATCGCCAATCCGGGTGCCACCGCCGTCGTTTCCCTTGATGGAATTACCGGCCTTCAGATCCAGAATGTAGCAGTTGAAACGGGAGTATTCGTCAAGGAAGGAATATTTGCCCCTGAGCCGCTTGCCGACGAATATGATCCGGTCGCCCGGCTCGAAAATCCCGTCGCCGCCATCTTCGACCCAGACCGGAATTGGTTCCCCCTGGTTGGTCATGCCGAGATCTTTCGACGGAACCGCCCGGGAATTGAGCCCCACCTGGACCAGATCGTCATACGTCACACCATAGACACCGCTCTCTTCGATGAAGAACTTGAAACGAGTGGGCTGGGCTGCATCTGCACGTTCAAGAGGAACCGCCGACACCCCGAGCGACGGAAAAACACCGATCATCAGGCCCACCACAGCGGCGGCTGAACAAAGGTGAGCGTTGATTCGAGTTGTCAGTTTCTTCAAGAAAAACTCCCGGAGCGCAATGGCAGGGGAGTATACCTGAGTGCATCTTGGCGGCGCCTGAGAAAATAGACGTTATTCCCGAGCCCGAGCCCGAGCCCGGCCCGTGCCCGTTCCCGATGTCAGTTTGATTTTGACCTCGTCGTCTCGTTTGTCGAGGAAAAGCTCCTGCCTCAGAACGCGAGCCACAGCAGGATCGCACTCAAGACCCCGGCCACTGCGACCCGCCTGATGACAGGACGTAGAGAGACGCGCCCCGCAAAACCGGCCTCAAACCATGCGATGGCGGCGGAGGACCCCAGAAAGAAAACCGGCAGAAACTGAATCCTGTACCGGCTCTTGACGTGGAGGACAAGGAACAATGCCAGATTATAGAGAAAGAACAGCAGCAGGACCCGTGGCCAGCGCCGTTGTGCGAAGGGCCAAACCAGAAAGCCCAGGGGCGCGGTCAACAAAAGGAGGGCGTAGGTCCCGTAGGAAACACTACGGATACCGGCCGAGACTCTCGGGCCCAGAGAGACAAAACCCGACCTCTGCGCCACAGCGGCCCCTCCAGGAATCTGCTCCGTCAGATAGCAGTCTTTGTCGAACAGGCGCACATATTGCCGCCGAAACTGAACCTTCAGCACCTGCCCCAACCCTCGTTCTCGAATCAAAGCCAGACTCTGACGGTACGCCCGGGCATTGCGGTCTGAGAATGTCCCTTCCCATGCCAAATATTCCGCGTAGGCTTCAGCCACAAAAGAATCTTCAAAGCTCTTCATCCCACGGTCGTTGAGCCCAACCCATAAATTGAATGCCGAGGAGTCGGCGATCACCGGGAGGCCCACCCGCCTGTATTGAAGACCCATCACCGGACCGATGACGACCGCAATTGCTGCCACACAGACGACCAGCCGAAGAACACGCCGCGGGCCGCGATCACCGATGAACGCTGCCCCGAGCAGTACCGGTACGAACGGACCCAGGATGCTCTTGGTCAGAAGGGCGAGCCCCAGGGAAATCCCGGCAAGCGCCAACCATAGAGGGCTTTCTCGCCGGACGACCAAAACCCAGACAGCGGCTACAACCAATACCAGGTGCAGGACCTCAGGCCACAAGAACCGGCTGAAGGCTGCAAGTGGCGGAAACCCCGCCATCATCAGGAAGGCAGAAATGCCGGCCACTCGGGCGCCGGTCCAACGACGCACCAGATCCCCAAAGATCGCGGCAACAATGAAGAGCAACACCGTCTGAACGATGGTGATCCCGACGGGATTGTGACCGGATACCGCGAGAACGCCCGCCAGAAACTGAGGATAAAGAGGCGGCCACAACGGGGCCGGCCACCACGACGGATCCCCCTGGAGGACTGCAACCGCTGAACTCAGGTAGGTCTTCTCGTCACCCCAGAGAACCCTGGGGCCACCCAACCGGGCAACAACGGCCAGCCAGAGGTGCACACTCACGGCCGCGAGGCCAATCCCAAATGCAGAGAGCCTTCGATTCATCGTTCGGTCACTGTAGCAGCTATCGGCTCCTTGTAATGACTTGGCATCACAATGCGGGGCAGCGCCCACGCTGATCCCTTCGGGATCTCCTGCCTCCGGCATGGCCGCCCTTCCGGGCGGCGCGCGATATCCCTACCCCGCGCTCCCCAACGCAGGTCCTGCAGCCAGTCGCGATTTAATGCTTCTTGCGATCAGCCTGAACGAATTGGACAGGTACGGTTCAGATTACTTCCGGGGTGCAAAAAAAAAGCCGGCGCAATGCGCCGGCTATAAACTCTATTGACGGAGAAAAATCAGCCGTCGTCACCGATCGCTTCGACCGGGCAGGCCTCCAGTGCTTCCTGGCACTGTTCCTCTTCCTCGTCATTCCCCGGCTGTTTAAAAACAAAGGAAAAACCCTCATCCTCATTGGCCTGGAAATTCTCAGGCGCCGTTGTGCGGCACACGTCACAGTCAATACAGCTCGAGTCAACGTAATATTTTCCGTCGACACTACCTTCTACTTTGTCATCAAGATCTGCCATTTTTCAATCCCCTTTCGCGGGAGTTTTCCACCCCCGATTTTCACCCGGAACGAATGCTACCACAGACTTGGAATTTCCAAGACCCTCCGGTTCGGCCCTACTGCTTTTGGATCTCCACCACTGTCATCAGTCGGCCACATGCATTCGACGTTGTAGGGCGCCTCAAACGTTGGTTCGTAGGTCGTGGGATCGTTGCTCCCGTTGTCGATCAATGACCCATAGATTGTGAAGGTCGGGTGGGGAGTGACCCCAGTCGTACTCCATTGGTCAATGCCGATCTTGAATCGTGCCTCAGTAACGTCGGTCAAGCCCAAAACGTTGCTGAAGATCTGGAAATATTGGATATGCGCCAACGGAGGAAGGGTCACTGTCAAGCTGATCGGGACTTCAGCTTCGTTTAGAAACGGCTGGCCGTCGGCTTGAATTGGATCGATCCTCATAATCAACGTCGTTTGCCGATCCGAAGTGTTGAGAATTCCGAGGTTGTAGCGAAAGAACTCGTCATCTCGCGCACCATCGAGAACGAGATAGCTGAAGTCCCCCTGATCACTGACGTAGGCAGAGTCCGCCAAGTTGTACCAGGGAACACCATTCAACAGTTGACCGTAGCTGACCTCGCTTTCGAGGAATTCCCCCTCGTTGTCAGGATCAGGCTTCCACAGCGTCGCCGTGTTATACGTCCTGGAACTGACCGTCATGTTCCGGTACTCCCTGGATCCATCGTCTTCCAACGAGTCCGCCAGATAGGAAAAAACGACCAAAGCGCCCTGTCCGTTCAACCCACTATTCTCCGGCCAATAGGTCTTGACGATATCCTCCAAAGCGACGGAACCACCTGGAGGAATGTCGGCCAGACGCTCCTCAATGGTTCCAAAACTGTCGGCCTCCCGCCCCCCAACCCACTCAGTCCGATCGGAGAAGAGATATGAGTTGTTTCTCAGACCTGATGGCAGGAAGATGATGGCAACATCAATTGAATCCTCGGCCTCGACGTTTGAAATGATCACGTCGGACCGCCAGATACTGTCATTGGCCCCCGCAGCATGGGCAACAACCGGAACATAGATCAGGTCACTGGCATGAAATTCAGCGTGAGCGATGTTACCGCCAAAGGCCATTACGGCACCGAGAATAATTACCAACGTACGTGTCTGCATTTCAGACCTCCAGAGATATCACGACCAGATTTCGGTCGCTGATCGGCTCATAGTGCCATCTTCCGACGGCAGGGGCAAGATCACACGGGCATCAAAACCCATGGGATTCAAATTTTTTAATACCAAACGACCGCTGTGAGCGGTGATTACACGCTCTGCAATGGCCAGTCCCAGGCCGGATCCACCTCTTTTTTTTGTAAAAAAAGCGTCTCGGACCTTTTCGAGTTCTTCTTCACCAACGCCATCTCCCAAATCCCGAACGGCCACCTCGGCCCAGTCTTCCGAAGATTCAACAATTAAGTACACCAAACGCCGGTCAGCATCCATGCCTTCAACAGCCTGGACGGCATTGAGTACAAGATTCATCAGGACCTGGCGCAACTGGCCGGGGTCACCCTTGACGACTATCTCGTCCGGGACAACCTTGAGACGAAGGCCCACCCCACATTCTAGGGATTCAGCCGCCAAAAACTCTCGAACGCCAACAACGAGTCCAACCAATTCGACATCTTCGAACATCACGTCCGAAGGCCGAGCGTAAGTCAGAAAATCACTGACCAAACGCCCCAGACGATTGACCTCGTTCCGTGTATCGGTGAGAGAGGACGAAATGCCTTCGGCGGCGCAGCTTTGGAGGTCTTCCTCAACCATTTCCAGGTTGAGATTAATCGAATTCAGCGGGTTTCGGATTTCGTGCGCCAGATTTGCGGCCAAAGTGCCGAGTGTCGCCAACTCCCGTTCATGCTGATTCCGAGCCTCGAGCTTCCGGGTTCGTTGAATCAGTACCCAGATCAGGCCGAAGGCGATGACCAGCGTCAGAAGGGTCAGACCTGCAGCGACGACTGTTCTACCCAGAAGCTCCCGCCGCAAACGCGAAACCCGACCGCCCAACTCATTTCGGCTGAGATGCATCACCACCTCTCCCACCTGGCCAATCGGCACCGCGATACGAAAGGGATTTTCGGTCTCGGCCACCCGTCTGTCACTGATGCCACCTTTGATGGCCAACTGATCGACCTCAGCCTCGGGTATGGTCTCGGTTGACCTGAATTCCGATGTGAACACCACTTCGCCGTCTGTGTTGAAGACTTCAACGAACTCAACCATGCGGCGCTGAGCCACTCCGTCCAATGTTCTGAAGAGTTCCTGCCGAGTCCGGCTGATACCCTCAAGATCGACTGCCAGGACTTCACTGTCATCCAACTGATCGGCAATCCTCTCGGCATCCTGCCGAGAACTGAGGAGCATATCCTCCAGGTATCGTTGGGACAACGAACCAGAGATCAAGTGCCCGAAAACGAGGATAATCGCCAAGACCAGAATCACGAAAACCACCGTCGCAGCCGCGTACCTCCTTCGAAAAGACTTCGGTGAAGGATTCTGACTCGTCACCTCATACTCTCCACTCTGCACAGCTAAGAATGCAAAGGCACGGCAGGACGGGGAAAATATTCAATCGACTCATCATATTCAAGACGGCTCGTGAAAAGCCGCCGTTACACCGGGCCTCTTGCAACGATCATGCCCGAGATATCTTTACCGCGAAGGCCTGAGATCAGCAGGTACGCCGAAACGGCACAGCTCAGATGCCACAGGCTGTCCGAAGGTCATCAACCCGATCGGTGCGCTCCCAGGTGAATTCGAGTTCCTTCCGCCCAAAATGCCCAAAAGCTGCGGTCTTTCGATAGATCGGACGCAGCAGGTCCAACTCAGCGATGATGCCGCGGGGGGTCAGGTCGAACACTTCCCGAGCGGCTCGCGTCAGTCGATCGTCCTCGATCTCGCCCGTTCCGTATGTATCCACCATCACCGATACCGGCTCGACGACACCAATTGCATAGGCCAACTGAACCTCGCACCGCGTGGCCAGTTTGGCGGCAACGATATTCTTCGCGACATGGCGGGCCCTGTAGGACGCCGATCGATCGACTTTGGAGGGATCCTTCCCGGAGAACGCGCCACCGCCATGAGAACCCACGCCCCCATAGGTGTCGACGATGATCTTCCGCCCGGTCAGGCCACAGTCACCCTGCGGGCCTCCTGTCACAAATCGACCCGTCGGATTGATGTAGTAGTTAGTCCGTTCGTCAACCAGATCAGCCGGAATCACCGGATTGATAATCTTCGACCGAACATCCGAGCGCAGGTCGGCGATGTCAATGTCCTCGGAATGCTGACACGAGATGACAACGGCATCGATACGTTCGGGGCGCCCATTTCGGTATTCCACCGAAACCTGACTCTTGCCGTCCGGCCGTAACCAGTCCAACACGTCATTGCGTCTGGCGTCGCTAAGCCGCCGGGTCAATGCGTGCGCCATCTGAATCGGCATCGGCATCAGTTCTGGCGTCTCGTCACAGGCAAAACCGAACATCAGGCCCTGATCGCCGGCGCCGCCCGTATCAACGCCCTGGGCAATATCTACTGACTGAGGGTCAATCGACGAAACAACGGCACACGTCTCCGAGTCGAATCCAAACTTCGCACGCGTATAGCCGATATCCCTGATTGTGTCCCGCACCAACTGTGAAAACTCCACGTAGGTATTGGTGGAAATCTCGCCGGCAATGAAAGCCATACCGGTCGTCACCATCGTCTCGCAAGCGACTCGTCCGTTGGGGTCGTTCGCCAGAACCGCATCCAACACGGCGTCAGAGATCTGATCGGCAATCTTGTCCGGGTGCCCCTCAGTGACGCTTTCCGATGTAAACACATAATTTCCGTTTGGTGCCATGACTCAAACCACCTCCTTGTGGAATGGGGAAAACTAGCACTCAAACTACTACCGGTCAAACGACCCGGCGGAGCCGGAACCAAAATGCGGTTGCCGGTTGGCCTGATGGCTTTCAGCCGTCAGCTGTCAGCTGTCAGTCGGAAAGCAACTCATCACAAGCATATTCGCCATCCGAAATTTTCGTGGATGAGTTTCTAATTCGCCTGAAGATGATCCGCGAGACCGTCGACTCGAGACGAGATATCCCGGAAGGTCGGATCTTCAAGCAAGATCTCCTCGAAGAACTCGGCCGCACCACCATAGTCACCCGAGCCTTCAAGGCAGTTGGCCAGTTCATACTTGAGAGCAAGAATTGACTGATCCGCCAGCCCCGGCGCCTCGAGCGCTCGCTGATACCACCCTGCCGCCTGATCCCAAAGGCCCTGCTCTACGTAACACACACCGACCATCGAACAACACTCAATGTAGAAAGCTGAATCCTTCGAGGCAATCTGAAACTCACGGATCGCCTCCGGCAACAGGCTCATTTCCTTATAGGCTATGCCGAGGTTGAAGTGGGTGTCGGCATCCTCCTCCGACAGCTGTTCCGCCACGCCCTTTTGAAATTCTCGAAAGACATCCTCGAGGTCAACCTCACCCTCACCGGGCCCGGCCGCCTTCTCGACGATGGCTTCCTCTGCCGCCATCTCCTCTTCCAATTCGGCTGCCAGATCGACGTAGGCTTCCTCTTCATCAACAAAGAGGTCCGCTGATGCCTCCGCAACCTGGGGAACCTGTTCCAGCAAGAATCCCTTGGCCTTGAGGTCAAGTCGTCTCTCCGCCACTTCGGAACTCTCGGGGTGTTCAGCTTCCATTCGCCTCAGAAGGCGCGTTGCATCCTCATAAAGAGAGTTTTCCAAGAAGGAATCTATCTGCTGAAGATCACTCGAAGAAGGCCCTGGAATTCGGCCCGCGGCCTCGTCGAGAATGTCGTCCACCGAGGTCCCCTCTGCCTGAACCACCACTTCGTGATCAGGAGTTGAAACGTCGATCAAGGGGCCACCACCCAACACAGTCCGTTCGAGCTCATCCAGAACATCGATCTCTACCGAGGATCGGGACCCGGAGACAGCCTGCGGCTCAATGATCTCGGCTGCAGGCTCGTCACCGCCTCCGCCCAACAGTTCGACCTCATCAACGGCCTCAAACTCTATCCCGTGTTCAACCGTTACCGGGTCACGACTCTTGAAACTCCCGATGTCGACCTTCTCGAGCTCAATCGACTCGACTTCTTCAACCACCTCAATTTCCTCGACCCTCTCAGCCGAGGCAGCAGCAACCTCAAAATCATCGACGACCGGCATCTGGGAAAAATCGAGGCTCTGGTCAATCTCCAAGGCCTCGACCTCGACTTCTTCGACAAACTCAACTTGGACCGCCTCTTCGGCAGGGACTTCACCTGCATCAACCGACAGCACATCGGCCTCTGGGCCCAACAAACCCGGTAGGGCTCGTTCCAGTCTCTCCAACGCCTCTTCATTACCCTCGGCCTTGAACACCTCGACCAGAGGCCCGACCTCACGAGCCGCCAGATCTGTACGGCCGGCATCGAGAGCCAATGACACCAATTTTTCCCGAACCTCTTGGTTCTTTGGGAAAAAATGAATGATCGTCTCCAAGTGGTTCAGCGCCTTGTCGACCAGTCCATACTTGGCGAAGACATTGGCCTCGGCGAGACGCTCCAAGGGGTCGAAATCCGGCACATCACCCAGACTCTCGTCGATACCCTGGACCGCAATCTCTCCGGAGTCCAGCTTTGCATCCGGATCCACAACCTCGATCATCTCAAAATCGTCCGCATCGATTTCAAGAATGTCCTCATCCAGGACATCACCGACCGGCATCGGTTTGGGCGCTTCATGGGGCTGAGGAGTATCGATCGTGGTCGATGGAGAGGCGGTCTGATCGGTACCGGCGCCATCGACGCCCAGCTCACTCAGTCCATCCTGAACGACACGAAGGTCATCCTCCTGCGCCCCACCCTGAAAGGAACTGTCACCAAGGGCCGTCTTGAGAGTGAGGATCATTTCCTTGTCTTCAGTGGAAGAAAGGGCCCCAATCCCTAACTTCAGAACGTCCCGATCGTCCGGCAGAACCTTGACCAGCCACCGGAAGATCTCCTCGGCCCCGGCACGATCAGATTCGTCCAGTCTCTTGGTGGCGATTGGAAGGAGGAGATCCCGTCCACGATCCACCGCACCGACGCCGAGAAATGCGCGGCCGGCCAGACATGCCACCTCTCCATCATCCGGACAGGCCCTCATCAAGTCTTCTGCCTGATCGAGGGCAGCTTTGGACTCGCCAGCCGCCAACGCGACCTTGAGAGCAAGGATGCCGATGCTCGTGCTGTCCGGCGAACGTTTCTGAGCTTCGATCAGGAACTCGCGAGCTTCGTTGAGCTTCCCTGAATCCACCAACGCCTCACAAATGGGCATAAGAAATACCCCTGAAGGCGGATTCTGTTCCAGAGCGTGCCGATAGAGCCTCTCGGCCTCCTCAATCTTGCCTCGATCCAACAGCATCGTCCCCAGGCGTTGATAAACGTCTATCGCCTCGTCACCACTGCCCTTGCGGAACAACAGATCACCGAGACGGAGGTGACCCATATGATTCTCGGGGTCGATCTGGATCAGCTTCCTCTGAATCTGGATGGCATTATCCAGATCGTCATTCTTGAGATACCAGTCGGCCAACACGGCAAACTGATCCTTGGCCTCAACCACAAGCCCCTGTTGGATGTAGAGCTCGGCCAACCGCTCAAAGACCGCGACCCGGTCAGGCGCCAGTCGATTGATCTTTTTGTAGATGGCAATAGCCTTGTTGGCAAAACCATCTGCACTAAAACTGCCGGCAATTCTCTCATACAACTCGACGGCCCTGTCGACCTGGCCGATCCGGTTATGAAGATCTCCGATCCGGTTGATTGTATTGACGTCGTTGGGATTGAGTTTCAGGAGTTTCTCGTACTCTCGAATAGCAGGCTCTATCTTGCCCTTTTGGACCAGCTTCTCCGCTCCTTTGAGAATCTTGTCCCTATTGATAGCCATCCAGCCGGGTTCCCTTCTACGTCCTACACTTAGTGTTCATGGTACCACAGGAGAACAACGAAAACTTCGTCTGTGAAGACAGGAACGCCCGTGTCCGGCGACCCCCGCAAGGTGGCCTGGAGTCCCATATCCCTTGTTTCTTTCCCACTCCCACCAAGGGTAACTCGTTGCCAATTCGACCATCAGCGCGTCCCGGTGGACCTTGGCAACATTCGAGGCTGCCGCAACACAAAAATAGCGTTCGTCCGCCTTGATCGGGGAGAGAATCGACTCATAGCCCGGACCCAAGTTGACAGCATCGACGACGACCGCATCACCTCCTCGGTTCAATGAACCTACGGCCGTGCGCATCGCTCTCCGGGTGGCTTCGAGAATATTGACCCTGTCAATCACTTCCGGCCAGACTTCAACGATCACCCAGGCATCACAGTGCTGCCGGCCCCACTGCGAAGCCAGATTCCGCCGAGTCTCGGAAATCTTCTTGGAATCACGAATGCCCCTGTGGTGTGGAATCTCCGTAAACCGAACCCCACACACAACAACGGGGCCCGCCAAGGCCCCGCGTCCAACTTCGTCAATTCCGATGATGGCCGGCGAGTCGTTCAGTAAACGCCGATCCTCGGCCCCGAGGGGCTCTTTCGTATCAATCCTAGGCGCGACGCAACTCCTTGATGCGGGCCGCCTTGCCGCGACGCGAACGGATGTAATAGAGCTTGGCCCGACGAACCTTGCCCAACCGGGTCACCTCGATCTTGGCCACGTTGGGAGAATGCAGGGGAAACACCCGCTCCACACCGATGCCCGAGGACATCTTACGAACGGTGAAAGTCTCGGCAATACCACCATGTTTGCGAGCGATAACCAATCCCTCGAAGATCTGGATTCGTTCCTTCTCGCCCTCTGTGAGCCGAACGTGGACTTTGATGGTGTCGCCACCCTTGAAATCAGGGATATCGGTTTTTAGATACTGCTGTGTCACTTCACGCATGAGATCCATAATCTTGTGCCTCCCAGGCGAGATTCCACTTTCTCAGCGGTTGCCGGGACGCGGATTATACACAGGAGTGGCGGGAAGAACAAGTCAGCCGGGACGCTGGAAACACGAGGGGGAGAGGGGGCAGGGGCATACGCGCTAACTTAAATGAAACACCCATTGGAGGTGAGACGGTTTTAACAGTGAGACCGACACCGCGTCCCTTCGAGCCCGAGCCCGTTATCGTTACCTTTATCGGTAGTGTCATTGATGAAAGGAACACGCATGTACTTTGAATTCGAGAAACTCGATGTCTACCAAGTGACGTTGGATTTCGTGGCGGTTGCGGACGAGGTTGCCAAATCATTGCCCAAGGGCCGTGCATACCTTCGAGACCAGC
>Ga0164318_10000727_pt1 | contig 26854 bp, 22 predicted proteins | sample GuaBasSedimGuay9_FD_113734 | JGI IMG/M metagenome (GOLD analysis project Ga0164318, IMG submission 113734) | Subseafloor sediment microbial communities from Guaymas Basin, Gulf of California, Mexico - Guay9, Core 4571-4, 0-3 cm | ecosystem: Environmental > Aquatic > Marine > Hydrothermal vents...
TTATGTTTAGGAATGGTAGCCAACATCTCTTTAAGAGCCGACAACTTTTCCTGAAGCGTTTGTGCCTCTCGATAGCGCTGTTCGGCCTCAAGATATTGTGGTGTAAGATTGGCAGGCATAGGTAATTAATCGGGTATTACTATCTTATGAGCAAATACCAATCATAATTCTTACTCAATGATTTCCCACCCTCTTTTTTGAGCCAATCGCCGTAGTTTTTTGGAAGGATGTACTGCTACCGGCCATCCAAACAATTCCATCAACGAAACATCACTGTAACGATCCGCGAAAACGAAGGAGGAAAGATAATCTAGGGAACGATTGGCAAAATGCTGAGACAGAACTTTTACCTTGTCCTTGCCATAGGGATGCAAACCGATTACTCGTCCAGTAAAAACACCATTTTTTGTTTCTATTACCGAACCTATTACAACATCCACTGGCAACATGGTCTGCAATTCCAGTAAAATAAGCTGTAGCGTTCCAGAAAGAATCACAACACAAAATTTTTGTTGTTTTAATTGTGTCATGCGTTCTACCATCTCAGGACAAAGACGGGGTTGCAGGAAAGAAACACAAAATTGTGGTAGAATTTGTCGAAAAGCCTTCACATCTATTCCATAAAGATATCCCTTGTTGCGTCGGACGGTAGTCAGCAACCCCTGAGGTAACAGATTCAAAGCCTCTCGAGCAAAGTTTAAAAGCTGAGCTGATTTAAGAAGATGCTGGTACAACAAGTAGCGAAAAAGTTGAATTTCGGCAGAAGTATTACGCAACAAAGTTCCATCTAAATCAAAAACTGCTAACTTAAGCATGGAGAAAACCAGGAAGATGCTTGGAATCAATTTTCATTTTTGATCGCGCGCGGAAACCGCTTGGCCAGTATATATTCCCGCCCATCCCACAGTACTGGTAGTCCGCGCACCACACACATGACAACTACCACATAGACGATAATTTTGGCAACCATTTTCAAGAAAGCAAATACTGGGGCATTAAGGCCGAATAGTTCTTGCTCTATACCCTTGTGAATGGCCAATAAGGCACCAAGGTAGCAAAAAACCACCACCTTGGCTACACCATAGACAGCACGGCTGAAGCGAGAACTGGTCAACGCTCGAGTAAAAACCGATTTCATCATAGTCTTCTTACCAAAAGCAGTTTTCCCCTCAGCAAAAGCTACGCTCCGCACCGTGTCTACCAGGAAACTTCGGGTAATAACAATTACAGGAACCCAAACAGAAATCATGTTAATGGCAGCAAAGTAAATCCAATAGATATTTTCTACAATTCGATCACCAGTAATATCCAATAGGGCGCCAAGATCAGAAGCTACTTTCAGCCGTCGAGCTACATAACCATCCAGGGAATCTAAATAAATCACCAAAATAGTCAACATGAGTGCTGCAATAGCTGAATAGAACTTTAGACTAAATAACCAGATAGCCACAAAAGCAAGGATTACTCTTCCGATGGTAATAGTATTAGCAGTCATTGGCCAAAACTCAAAAAACAAAAACAGAAATTGCAAAATTATTTTGTTAACAATGTAAGAAATAGAAAAATTAAAGTCAAGGAGAAACCAGCAACCAATCAACAGATTTAACGCCACTTGGTGTCTTGCTAACGCAAATGCTTCTAAGTTCACAAATACGGTTAAGGATTTTTAAGATAGAATCCGATATATTTGTAACAGATACCTCTCACTCAAGTACTTCCAAAAGCAGAGAGTTACAAATAAGTTATTTTAGATATCACTGTTTGATGTCATAACAGGTATGTAAAAAGTACTTGCATGTGTAACAATTTTTTATTATAATTACATTCTAAATTTCAATTTCTTTGAGTAAAGATATTTCATAAATTGCTGTTTCCCTTAGCCTATAAATATTGCTGGGAAAAGAATATTAACCAATTAAACATAAAAAGGAGACCGCCTGATGGAGGTAAAATTAGAAAATCTCATCGAAAAAATCAAGAAGGAAGGTGTTGAGCAAGCGCAAAAAACATCTGAAGAAATTATTAATGAGGCCAAACAGAAAGCAGCTTCTATCATCGATGACGCAAAACAACAGGCGAACAAAATCATAGAAGAAGCAAAACAGAAAGCCTCAAAGTTACAACGTCAGGGGGAATCAGCTTTGCAGCAAGCTTCACGCGACACCCTCCTGCTAGTAAAAGAGAACTTAATAGCTTTGTTCGACAAAGTGTTCAAAAGAGAAATCTCAAACGCTCTTTCCCCCGATTTCACTCAACAGCTTATCAAGACAATTGTCGAGCAATGGGCTCGGGATTCACAAAAGGAAATCCTTGTTAGCAAAGAAGACAAGGAGAAAATTCAGGAGCTATTGTTTTCCAGCCTGAAAGAGGAACTAAAAAATTCCATAATCATAAAAGTTAGTGATAGAATTTCTAAAGGATTCCGAATAGGCATCAAAGGAGAAGATGTCTATTATGATTTTACTGACGAAAGCATAACCGAATGTCTCAAAGAATTTGTAAGCCCATCCCTGAAAGAGATATTGAATAAGAAAAATGGATAAATACTATTATTTTGTCTCACAGCTTCCGGTGCTATTTTTTGACCAAGAATCTTACATGTCGACAGAGTATTTCTTACAGGAAGCAGAAAAATGGTTGAGTGCAAAAGACTTTAGAACCTTATCTGCTGTTGACATAAATGATTTTTCTTTAGACAAAAAGTGCCCGCAAGTGTTAAAACAATATAAACAGTTTGAATTCAATCTCCGCAATGATCTTGCCCTGTGGAGAAAAGCCCAACGGATGGGACAGGAGTACAAGCCTGTAAACTTTCCGGTTTCTGTGATCAAGGAAGGAAACCCATTAGAGATCGAAAAAAAATTGCTACTTCTCAGATGGAACTTAATAGAAGAGAAACAACAAGAGCATCATTTTGATTTAGAGTTTCTTATTTTGTATTTCTTGAAACTTCAAATACTGGACAGGCTATCTTCATTTAATAAAGAAAAAGGGCAAGAAATATTTCAAAAAATATCTAAGGTGGATGTATGGACGAGCGAACTGGAAAAATAATGGCAATTAATGGAAACATGATAGCGGTTACTCATGAAGGAAACATTATTCAAAATGAAGTTGGATATGTAGTGCATAATGACGAGAGGCTGAAAGCAGAGGTAATAAGGATTCAGGACCACACTGCCTTCATGCAGGTATTTGAGGACACCAAAGGACTGAAAGTAGGCGACCTGGTTGAGTTTTCCGGAGAAATGCTTTCGGTTCAACTGGGACCGGGCCTTTTAGGGCAGGTGTTCGATGGACTGCAAAATCCTTTGCATGCATTAGCAGAAAAGTATGGTTTTTTCCTCTCTCGCGGCGTTTCGCTTGATGCATTAGATTTTACAAAGAAGTGGCATTTTACTCCTTTGGTCAAACAGGGCGATGTGGTTTCTAAGGGTGTGCCCCTGGGCTATGTTCCAGAGGGAATATTCAAACACTACATCATGGTTCCTTTTCATTACCAGGGCGAATACACAGTAGAACATGTTGCCCAGGAAGGGGATTATCTAATAAAGGACACTATTGCCCGGCTAAAAGATGAACAAAATTCAGTTATTGAGTTAACCATGTATTTCGATTGGCCGGTTAAAATTCCAATATCAGCATATAGAGAGAAATTTGTCCCCCAAGAACCGTTGGTTACGCAAGTGCGGATCATTGACACGTTTTTCCCCCTTGCTAAGGGAGGAACGTACTGCATTCCTGGACCATTTGGTGCGGGGAAAACAGTGCTACAACAGATAATCAGTCGCTATGCTCAAGTAGACGTGGTTATTATAGCCGCATGTGGAGAACGTGCAGGAGAAGTGGTTGAGACACTAAGAGAATTTCCCAAGATCACCGACCCTCGAACAGGAAGATCCCTGATGGAGAGAACGATTATTATTTGCAATACAAGCTCCATGCCGGTTGCAGCCAGAGAAGCATCTGTGTACACCGCAACAACATTAGGTGAATACTACCGACAAATGGGGTTGGATGTTCTTTTATTAGCTGATTCAACTTCTCGTTGGGCACAGGCTATGCGAGAAGTTTCCGGACGGTTAGAAGAGATACCTGGGGAAGAAGCTTTCCCTGCATATCTCGAATCGCGTGTTGCCGAGTTCTATGAGCGCTCCGGCATTGTCGAACTTCCAAATGGCGAAAAGGGAAGTCTGACAATAGGAGGAACAGTAAGCCCCGCTGGTGGAAACTTCGAGGAACCGGTAACTCAAGCAACACTCAAAGTGGTGGGTGCATTTCATGGACTTTCTAGAGACAGAGCAAACGCACGACGATTTCCTTCCATTCATCCGCTTGAAAGCTGGTCAAAATACAAAAGTTTTATTCCCTCAAAACTGGTAAATGAAGCTCGAGAAATTCTCTTCAGAGGAAATGAAGTCCATCAAATGATGATGGTGGTTGGCGAAGAAGGCACAGTTCTGGAAGATTTTGTAGTCTATCTAAAATCAGAATTCTTGGACAATGTGTATTTGCAACAAAACGCTTTTGATGAAGTTGATGCTGCCACTTCAGTAGAAAGACAGAAATACGTTTTCCAAAAGGTTCACGATGTTCTTATGAGAGATTTTCCCTTCAAAGACAAAGAACACGCACGAAACTTCTTCTATCAGTTACGACATTTATTTATCGACTGGAATTATAAGAAATGGGGTTCAGATGATTTTAAGAAACAAGAAGAATCGATAACCAACTTTATTGAGGGATATTTCAAAGATGAAGAAAGTCTATAGTAAAATCTCCAGTGTTACGGGCAACGTTATTACAGTAAAAGCCAAAGATGTTGCTTACGAGGAGTTAGCAGAAATTTCAACAAAACGGGGCACTTCTCTTGCTCAAGTAATAGAATTGGATGGCGACACTGTGTCGCTTCAAGTTTTTGCAGGAAGTAGAGGAATCTCGACAAACGACGAAATTCGCTTCTTGGGACATCCGATGAGAGTTCCTGTTTCTGAAAACATGTTGGGCAGAATTTTTGATGGAAGTGGAATGCCTCGTGACAATGGCCCTGTTTTAAACGAGAATTTTATTCCCATCGGTGGACCTTCGGTCAACCCTGCTAAAAGAATCATACCTAACCGAATGATAAGAACAAATATTCCTATGATAGATGTTTTCAATTCTCTTGTGGTTTCTCAAAAGTTGCCCATATTCTCGGTATCGGGTGAACCATATAATGAGCTGCTGGCACGAATTGCCCTTCAAGCAGAAGTCGATATGATTATTCTGGGTGGAATTGGACTTAAGTATGACCAATACATGTACTTTAAGAACGAATTAGAAGAGGGAGGCGCACTTCATAGAACAATATTCTTTGTCCACACTGCATCAGACCCTATCGTTGAAGGACTTATGGTGCCCGATTTATGTTTAGCTGTTGCAGAAAAATTTGCTCTGGCAGGAAAAGATGTCCTGGTCTTGCTTACTGACATGACAAACTTTGCTGATGCACTAAAAGAGATTTCAATTACTATGGAACAAGTCCCATCAAATCGGGGATATCCAGGCGATCTGTACAGCCAATTAGCCAAACGATATGAAAAAGCTGTTGATTTTGAGGGAGCAGGATCAATTACTATTTTGGCAGTCACCACTATGCCTGGAGACGATGTTACCCATCCTGTTCCCGATAATACAGGATACATAACTGAGGGACAATTTTATTTGCGAAATGGTCGAATCGAACCTTTCGGTTCGTTGAGCAGATTAAAACAGTTGGTGAACAAAAAAACTAGAAAAGATCACCGAGCAATAATGGATAACATGATACAGCTGTATGCACAGTACATGGAAACGGAAGAGAAAAGAGCCATGGGATTTCGTATGAGCTCCTGGGACCAAAAACTTCTGAAATATGGCAAGATGTTCGAAACTGAAATGATGGATTTAGAAGTAAATATCCCCCTCGAACAGGCCCTGGACAGAGGTTGGAGAATCCTGGCAGATTGCTTCAAACCTGAAGAAACTAATTTACGATCTGATTTAATCAAAGAATTCTGGCCAGTAGGATAATTCTTATGGCTAAAATAAGATTGACAAAAAATGAGCTTAAAAGACAAAGAGAAACTCTGGAAAGGTTAAATCGATATCTACCAACTCTGGAGCTGAAAAAGCAACAGTTACTCCAGGAAATAAGAAAAATCCAACATACTATCGACTTGCTTCAATCAGAAATTGAGCAAGTAGACAGGCAAGTGTTCGAATGGGTTGATGTCTTCGCAGAAGAAATTGATTTACAGAGTTTGTTTAAGGTTAAGGAAATAAGAACCGTACAGGGAAATGTAGCAGGAATAGATATCCCCCTGTTTGAAGATATCGAGTTTGAAGAAGTACCTTACGATTTCTTTGTTCTTCCTCTATGGGTAGATAAAGCCCTTGAAGTCTGCAAAGAACAAATCATGCGCAAGGCAAAAGTCCAGATTGCAGAAAAGCAGCAAGAAATCCTGAGAGAAGAATTGCGCATCACTGTACAAAGAATTAACCTGTTTGAAAAGGTGAAAATTCCCGAGGCAAAAGAAAACATCAGGATCATTCAGATATTTTTAGGGGATCTTCAAACGGCCGAAGTGGTAAGAGGCAAAATTGCAAAGGCTAAGATTGCGAAAAGAAAAGAAAGGGCAGCTGCCGCATGATTGTTAAAATGCAAAAAGTGACCCTGTTGGTGGGCGCCCAACACAGAGAAGACGCTCTAAACAAATTAAGGAAACTCGGTGTAATTCACGTTCATTACGTAAAGAATCCCGTATCAAAAGACATCACTTCTCTTGAAAATGAGTTGAGTGATCTGGAAAAAGCGCTGTCAGTAATCGGCGAAGGTAAGAAACCCTCAAAGAATGTCGGTACTGACGAAGCTTCTGCCTACGTGAAAGAAATCCTTTCTCTTTCTCAACAGAAAACTGATGCATTGCAGAAATTGGAAGAGTTGGAAGAAAAACGAAACTGGTTCGACTACTGGGGAGCCATTTCCCGCAACTCTGTGGAAGATTTAGAGAAAGCTGGCATCTTTATCCATCTCTACGTTACGAATAAAAATGCACTGAAAAAGCTGCCGGAAGACAAAATAGTATATGTTGTAAGAGAAGAAAAAAATACAGCTTATGTAGTGTTTATTTCTACTGATCCAAATGAACGGCTGGATTTTAAAGAAGAACTTATCCCTGAAATAGAAATAGCCACACTGGAAAAAAACATTGCCCAAATTAAAAAGGAAATTACCCACATCGAGCGGCGCTTAAATGAACTATCAAAAAAACGAGACCATTTAATTGCCTATCGTGATGATTTAATAAAAAAGTTGGAATTCTCCAAAGTAAAATACAGTATGGGTGAAGAAGAAACAATTTATTACCTTCAAGGATTCTGCCCTAATGAATCCATCTCTGAGGTGAAAAAGACTGCCCACAGAGAAGGCTGGGCTTACATTTTCGAGGATCCAGACAATCCTCATGAGGTACCTACGCTAATTCGAAATCCCAAATGGCTGCGAATTATTGACCCTGTATTTAAGTTTATGGGAACACTGCCTGGTTACAATGAGTACGACATCAGTTTCTGGTTTCTTCTTTTCTTTAGTATCTTTTTCGCTATGCTTATTGGTGACGCTGGATATGGCCTTCTTATTTTGCTACTTAGTTTATTTGCCCAAAAAAAAATCAAAAATGCCCCCAAGGAGCCCTTCTTCCTGATTTATGTGCTAAGTGGGACAACTATCATCTGGGGAGCAATAACAGGAACGTGGTTTGGATTTGAAAAAATCGCTCAATTACCTTTCTTGAATTTCTTGGTGATCGATAAAATAAATAGTTTCATAGACACTAACCAACTTTTTATGATGCACCTTTGTTTTCTTATCGGGGTAATCCAATTGACAGTAGCACATGGAATAGTTGCCTTGAGATACATTAATTCCCCCATCACATTGTCTCAGATAGGATGGATAGGAATACTGTGGGGGTTGTTTTTCGTTGCTGGGAAGCTTGTTTTGAATAAACCTCTCCCAGGGTTTTCGTTAGTGTTTTTAGTTGGTGGAATAGGGCTTGTAGTTCTGTTCTCCAACTTTCAAAAAAACATAGTAAAAGGAATATTGATTTCCCTTGGGGACATACCGCTAAAAGTAATCAGCTCTTTTTCCGATATTGTCTCCTATCTGCGACTATTCGCTGTCGGGTATGCCACGGTTATTGTTGCTTCCAATTTCAATAATATGGCTGCTCAAACGGGATTTCACTCTATCATAAACAGCTTTATTGCGGCACTGATACTTCTGGGAGGTCATTCCTTAAATATTCTTTTGGGCTTAATGGCGGTTATTGTGCACGGCATAAGATTGAACATGCTTGAGTTTTCGGGACATTTAAATATGCAGTGGTCAGGAAAACCGTACGAACCATTCAAAGAATAAGGAGAGTTACAATGATTCAAGGATTGGGTGACATGAGTATTTCCTTAGCGTTAGCAGCTGTGGGCTCAGCCCTGGGAACTGGAGTTGCAGGAATGTCAGCTATTGGAGCGTGGAAGAAGGCTTTTTCTCAAAACAGAGCAGCACCATTTATTCTGATCGCATTTGTGGGGGCACCCTTGTCGCAAACCATCTATGGGATGATACTACGGAACGCCATCCTTAGTGCTAATCTTCCACCTGAAACTTACGGGTTGCAGGTAGCTATTGGTTTGCTTGCTGGGTTTGCAATAGGTATGTCGGCTTTCATGCAGGGCAAAGCCGGAGCCAAGGCTGCCGATGCGCTGGCCGAAACTGGAAAAGGATTCGGTAACTACATCATGGTGCTGGGTGTAATCGAAACGGTAGCTTTGTTTGTTATGGTTTTTACTATGACAGCACTTCCCAAGCTGTAAGTTGCAATTTTTTAACAATGTTCAACTTCTCAACCCTTCATCCCGGTTAATGCAATTCCACGAATGAAATAACGCTGGGTGAAAAAGAATACCATTACAATTGGTAGCATAACAACCACAGCAGCAGCCATTTGATACGGCCAGTTGGTAGAATAAATACTGTGAAAGAGGGCAATTCCCACCTCCACTGGCCGCATTTCCATTTTATTTGTCACAATCAACGGCCAAAGAAACTCCTTCCACATTCCCATAAAGGAAAAAATCCCCAGCGTAGCTAACGCTGGTTTGGAAAGAGGAAGAATAATTCTCCAATAAATCTCCCAATTCGAAGCCCCATCAATTCGAGCTGCATCTTCCAAGTCCCGAGGTAAAGTCAGGAAAAACTGACGCAGCAGAAAGATTCCCCACACGCTATTTAGAAAAGGCACGATCAATGCCCAATAGGTATTTAACCACCGAAAAGCATCGATCAATAAGAAAGCTGGAATCAAGGTGACAATACCTGGAATCATCATAGTGGACAGATAGATGGAAAATATTTTATTGCGCCCGCGATATTGCAATCGAGCAAAGGAGTATGCGGCCATAGAGCAAACCAACAATTGACCAATAACAACGCTAATACTTATGATTAACGTATTTAGAAAGAACCTGGCAAAAGGTAGCATCGTAAGAGCATCTTTGTAATTGTGCCATAGGAATCGATCCGGGATAAATTTCGGCGTGGGGCTGTAAACTTCTAACTCGTCCATAAAGGAGGTCATAACCATCCACAAAAATGGGGTCAGCATGGTAATGGCCAAAAGCAGTAAAAGGAAATAGGTAATGACCTTCAGAGCACGCCGCTTCAATTTTTTCATAATCAAGCCTCATTATTGAAATTCAAGCCTTCAGACAGAAAGATAAAATCCTCCAATTTTTCCATAATCCTAACCATATTCTACTCTTCGCCCCACTATCTTGAACTGGAGATAAGTTACAACTAAAATAATCAAAAACAGAACCCAACTCATAGCGGACGCATATCCCATCCTAAGGTATTCCCAGGCATTTTGGTAAATATGATAAACCACCACATCGGTAGCGCGGTTGGGGCCACCAGCAGTCATCACATAAACCGAGGTGAAAACCTGGAAGGAACCAATCATCGAAGTCACCAACACAAAAAAGGTAGTGGGCTTGAGAAGAGGAAGAGTAATAGACTTAAATCGCTGCCAGGGGCCGGCGCCATCAATAATAGCTGCCTCGTAAAGAAAATTGGGAATCCCTTGCAGCCCAGCCAGAAAAATGACCATCTGATAACCAATACCCATCCAGATAGTCATAATCATAATCGACAGCAAAGCTGTCTTGGGACTGGAAAGCCAGGGGCATGGCCCGAGCCCCAGAAGTTTCAGAACAAAATTTGCTAACCCATATTGGGGCTGATACAACCACTGCCATACCAAAGCGATGGCCACAAAAGAACAGACACTGGGCAAGAAATAAAGGGTACGCAAAAAATTGACGCCACGAATCTGCTGGTTCATCAAGATGGCAACAAAAAGAGAAATTGACATCCCTACCGGAACTTGTAAGGTGTAAAGTGCGGTGTTTTTCATCGCCTTCCAGAAAAAGGCATCCTGCAGCAGTGTTTGAAAATTTTTCAACCCAATAAAAGGTTTTTGGGGAATCAACACATTCCATTGGTGAAAGCTTAAATAGAACGAGAAAAACAGTGGCACAAATACAAAAACAACCAGATGAACCATGGAAGGAGCGAGAAAAAGGTACCCTTCCAGAAGTTGGCGACGCCTTTCCCCATGAGTAGAAAGAACATTTAAAAGCAACCCCACAACTACTATTCCTACAATCAAGTAGAGAAAATTTAAAACTTTTGTTCGCCCCCTGGTCTCTTTGGCTGATATTTCCACTCCCCGGTATTGAGCTAATTCAATATCCATTCTTTTGGCTGCTTCGGTGAAAGTGGAATGCATGGGTTTATTACCAATCATCACTTCGTCTACTGCTTCTTTAGCAATGCTTTCAATCCGGCTATAAGGTTCTACTAAAGTTCCCCAGGGTTCTCGTGCATATTGAATTTCTTCATAGAAAACTTCTTCAAGTCCATAAGGATCTTGCTCTGCTTGTTCTTTGGCTACTTTACGAACAGCAGGTATGGCTATTCGGCTTTCCGAGCGGATGCGAGCTGCCTGTTCGCCTGCCAAAAAGATTGCCAATTGCACCGCCAATTCTCGATGCGGAGACCCCTTCGGTACACACCACCCGGATTCGTACATCACTGTGATGTGTTTCTTCCCTTTAGGAGTTGGTAGCGGTGCTACCCCTACAGAGAGTTTCCCACTATCCAGATATTTTCTCAAGGTCGGCATCCACCAATGACCACTTTCCATCATGGCAATGCGTCCGGTGTAAAACAGCCCTCCTGTTCCACCCAATGAGGTTAGATATTCCCCAAAGGGAGATACTTTGTGAACATTTCTTAAATCAATCAAGAATTTGAGAGCTTCTTCTGTCTCTGGGGAATTAAAATAACCCAGCGCTTGAGTTCCATCTGGGCTTAAAATATCACCACCATTCATCCAAACCCAGGGAATCCAACTGTAGGGTTGATTGCTAAATGAGGTTCCAAATTGGTCGATAACGCCATCGTTGTCAAAATCTCTGGTTAGCTTTTGGGCTAAGAGAAGATAATCTTGCCAGCTCCAGTTTCTGGAAGGATAGGCATATCCAGCCTCATCGAATAGTTTTTTATTATAGTACATAACCATGGGGGTAAAATCCTTAGGAAGTGCATAGAGCATCGAATCGCGCATTGCCAAACGCAATACATTAGGAAAGTAAATAGAAAGATCAACGCCATATTTCTGGACGTACGGCATCAAATCTACTAAAATGTCCTGATTAACAAAGGCTGGAATAATCACCGAATCCAATAGAAAAACATCAGGAGGTGTACCTGCGGTAATGCTGGTAAAAATCTTCTCCTTGTAACTGGAGGGAATAGTCTCCATTTCTACTACAATCCCAGGATGGCGTTCCATGAATTTGGCCACAATCCGACGTTCTAATTTCAACTCTTCTGCCCCTGCCCAATTAGCCACATGAAGAACAATATCTTCCCTAGCCAGTAACAACCACGGAAAAGAAATACCCATGAGAAAAAAAATAATAACCTGTCTGAACATTAGTCACCTTTACTCAGAAATTTGAGTACCGCAAAGTCAATCAAGGAAAACTTTATGGTTACCTCAAATTCAAAATGTGTTGGTCAGACGTAAATGAATTTTGCCATTCAAGAGATTATCTCTTTCCCCCAATCCATAATCCAAACCAATGATACCAAGATTAGTTTTAGTACGCAAACCCAGACCATAACCCCATTTAAAAGTTTCATAATCGGGTGCATCTATTTGAGGACGAAAGATGTAACCGGAATCTAAAAATAGAAACACTCGTGCCTCGTGACCTAATAGGAATCGATACTCCAAGTTTATCCAGGCCAATCGCGAGCCCCGAAATTGCTCCTCACGATAGCCACGCAGAGTTTTAGTACCCCCCAACCGAAATTGCTCTTCCAAGGGAATAATTGACTTTGAATAACGTACTTCACGAGCGTGCAGTCCGACAGCCACTACCTGCCATCGCCATAGGGAGCAGAAATATTCTAAATCCAAGTAGATACGCTGAAAATGAATACTACTCTTCTTCTCCTCTGGAGAGAGAGGCTGCTGATTTTTGCGGAGGAAGCTTACACTAGTGCTGTAGAACGTTCCCTGCCTGGGATTCCAGAAATCATCGCGACCATCATGACTCAGCTCCAAAGTAAAACGGAAAGTCCGACTTTTATGAATATGAAACAAAGTTCGCCCTACAGAATCCGGCAATACAAACTCTTGCGCCAATTTGGTAACAAAAGTAATGTTTTCAAAAAGGCGCATCTGCAAACCCAATTCCCAAATACGCCTGATAAAAAGAGTATCTTGTACCACTTGCCGAAATCCTATTTCAGCCATTATGGGAAAATTGAGAACCCAGGGTTCCAAATAATGCAAGCGCAATTCCTGGGAATTAACATTCTTGCGTTCCCAGAAAGCTGCAAACCGACGTCCTGTACCCAGTAGATTTGAAAAAGTCCAATCGATCAGGCCGGTAAAATATCCTTTTCGATTTTTCCTATTAGGAGTGTAACCTACCGCTCCGTTAAACATTGCGGCATTCTTCTCCTCGACTTGCAATTTAATCACTCCCGCACCGGTAGAATCGAATTCAGCCACGGGTGGCTGTACCAGCTGGATGAAAGACAAACGTTTCAACTGGACAGGTATTTGCTCAAAGTTTCTTTGAACAAAAGGTTCTCCTGGCTTAAGGCGTAGCTCCCGAGTGATTACATTAGTATGAGTAATTTTGTTGCCGCTGACAAAAATTTTAGTAATCCGACACAGTGGCCCCTCCACGATTTTTATGAACAGCTTCGCACCCTCCGTGGATGGCTCATAAACAACACTATCCAAAACCACCTGACAAAGAGGATAACCATGATTAGCATAAGTTTTCAGTATCGTCTGGAAATCTTGCTCCAGAATTGCTTTACGCAAAGGCTGAGAAGGCGAGCTTTGTAACCACTGGAGTATTTTGGGGGTGGAAAAAACTGAATTGCCTGTAATGTGAATCTCTCGAATTTTTAGACGTTGTCCTTCGTACAAATACACATGCAAACAGAAATGGTGGTCGTCACTATCTATCAGCCATTGCAAAGAGTCTACTCGGCTAAAATAGAATCCTTCCGAACGGTAGGCTTCCAGCAACTCAACCAAACGTGATTGAACCACCTGGGGAGAATAGTAGCGTTTTGATTGAAAGTTTAGAATCCGGGTAATCTCACGCTGACTAAAAAAACGATTCCCGTGCGTTTTTACCTCTGTAATAAATACGGCAGAAGATGAGGGCTGAGCGATAAGGTAACCTGCCCCACAACTTAAGCCTAGCGATAAAAAAACAAAAAACCATTTGAGGATTGACCTCAGATGGGGCAGCATAAGTGATATTGTATCTTTGTGTGTTACCAATTACTTGCCTTCTCTGGCTCTAACTTGCGAATATTCAATCCACGTAGGGTGGTTCCAATACGGTATAGGCAGATGTCTCGCAAGGCAGAAGGATGATGAAGGACTTCGGAAATTGATTGTTCACCAACTGCCCATACTCCTCCTCCACGAATTACTACGACGCTGTAATCGTACAAAGCCTTGAGTAAAGTGTCAAAATCAACTCTTGGTTCAAAAACAGGTATTACCAGATAGAGGAACCCCCCTTCTACATCAATCGGAATGATCCGGTCCACATAGTCTTGCTGATCGGGATACTTGAAATAAGCGTTGATCTCCGCTTCAGGGATGTAGGTGTGCATCACCGATTGAAATGTCGAATTGGCGTAGATTTGTTTGTGAATTTTGAGCTCTTCTGAATCAGTAGGCTGGATTTCTAATGGTATTTCAAGGAGTGGCCCAGGTAAGTTTGGAGGCATAGATGCCTTAGGAGCATAAAGCATAGTGTCCACACAGCGCAAGGAGATAGAACCAGTATGAAAGGGAGACAATCGGGACTGAAAGATATGCTCACCGGCCTTGAGGAACTCGCGAACAGTTTGGGGCTCATCAGCAAAATCACATCGGCCATCCAGCTCATTAGTGTACGGTTCAGGCCTGGTATGAAAACAAGTATTAGGACTTTTCATTACTTTCCGTTGGATAGCCTCTACATCAATCTTCAACAGTTGTGCTTTGTAAAGGATGTAACCACTATTATTGACCAGACATAGATGATAAAAAGCGTGCTCGATGCTTGTGCCTCGGGCGAATGTACCGTGCCCCTGCACAATGGTCGCTACATAGTTTTTCAAAAGTGGAGGAATAGTTTTCACCATCTGGGGTGAACCACAAGCCACTGCGTACCATTCTACCGGCACCTTACCATTTAGCCCATAATATCCTAACGGGTCGATGGGAATTAACGGCTTGGGCTGATTAGGTTTGTCTTCATCATCCATGGTTACGATAGTAGCATATTTAGTGTGGGCATGCATAGAAGCAAACACCCCAGGGTAAGAAAGAATAGCGGCATGAATATCGGTTTCCGAGGAAGCTTTGTAATGGCCAAAGGTAGTTTCGTCGATACCTGGGAAGCAGATGTCATCAGGTTCTAAAGCTCCTTTTTGTGCGCCTGTGGCAGTGATTGCCATTAGGGTGCGACCATTTTCATCTACAAATTTTTGAGCTAAATTACCACTGTGACTATCCTCAATATCATACATCAAAGCAGCTTTCCCTACCGCAATAAATTTTTGTAAGATTTCCTGTTTAGTCATAGCTTCCATCGTCGAAATTGTCATCAATATTCAGCTTTTGCAATAGTTCCCTGTTTGGAATGCCGTGTTCATCCCAATTCCGTACTTTGTAGTAATCGCGGCGTAGTTTTTCGATATGCTCCTTTTTTACCACCACATCCATACCCTCGGTATGAATTGGTTCTTTTTGAAACCGTTCAGGCAAAGTATCATCCTTGTCGGTAAAACCGGCTTCCAGATTGAACAATCGTTCCAGGGCGGCAATGCGTTGGGCCAGCTTTTCGAGATAATGTGTCGAAAAATCTTCACCAGTAACCCCACTGAGCATACGCGACCAAGTTTCAATGGTAAAAGCATAACCAGTAAAACGACAGACTCCCAGGCTGTCCTGAACGATGCCCAAATCTTGGACGTTACGCACAGCTACGGGGGACTGACGAATACTAAATCGAGGGATTTCTTTGGAACCGCCAAAAAAAGCCAATGATACTGCATAACCACCGCGTAGATGGCAGGCACCCGTGGGAGAGGTCATGTAACCCAACGCCTGGGTATAAGAAGCACGCGGATCATAGGCTGGAAGTTCCATCCCTTTAATACTCATAGAAATCTCTGGATGACCATAACGCCCGGTCAACCGCAGAGACCCCTCTGCAAGTTGGTCACCGAATCCTTTTCGATGTGCTGTAAGAATTACCAATTCTTCCAGAACCGAAGCATTACCAAAACGCAGTTCCAACCCTCCGGTATCCTGAGAGGTAATAACACCTCGTTCATAAAGTTCCATAGCGGCTGCCACAGTACCTCCAAAAGAGATGGTATCCAGCCCTAATTCGTTACAAAGATAATTAGCACGAGTAATGGTAGCCAAATCGTAAATGCCGCACACTGGTCCCATGAGTACTACAGTTTCATATTCTGGGCCTTCACCAGTTTTATCTCCAACCTTGGTGTGTCTCTGGCAAGCAATAGGGCAACGGTAACAACCTCCGACCTTTTCCAAGATGGTTTTGTGGATAGTTTCGCCGCAAATCTTGTCTAAGTCTTCCTGGCGATGTATTGTGTCCTGGAAATTATTGTGAGGCAGCATGTCGATAGCATCGATAAGTTTAACCAATCCGGCAGTGCCCAATTCTCTCAGGATACGTTTGGTAGCCGGAGCAGCTTTAAGTCGGTGATGCCCCTGTTGGAAACCAGAGCGGTATTTTTTTTCGTCTTTGATTGGTACAGATTTATTGCCACTGACAACAATTGCCTTCAAATTTTTAGACCCCATCACTGCACCTGGACCACATCGTCCGTAGGCACGGTTTTTTTCATTAATAATGGCAGCAAATCGTACCAATTTTTCGCCCCCAATCCCAATGGCGAGAACACGGTGAGTCCCTGGTTTGTACTCTCGGAACAAGATGTCTGTGGTTTGATGAATATCCTTACTCCAAAGATGGCTGGCATCGTAAATTTCTGCTTTCTCCTCATTAATGTAGAGGTAGACGGGATGCGGCGCCCGACCAGTGATTACTAAGGCATCATATCCAGCTCTTTTAAAATAAACTGCCCACTCCCCACCAGAATTAGAAGTACCAATAGCACCGGTAAGTGGCGATTTGAATACCATATGCCCTCTACCCGCTGTGGGTGCCGAAGTGCCTGTGAGGGGTGAGGTAGCTATTACGATGACATTTTCCGGCGCTAACGGGTCAACTTTTGGATTAATAATATCGCAAAACAAGCGGGTTGCCAAACCTCTGCCACCAACGTAGTCGATGAAAATTTGTGCTGGGAGTTTACGCTTCTGAATCAGATTCTGAGAGAGATCCACAAATAAATACTTACCCATCGTCCCACAGAGTATACTGTCTCCCATCTCTATCCTCGAGTTGGTTTAAAAGTGACAAGCATCGTAAGTTCACACGCTATTCTATAACAACCTGCTTAGGTAGACAGATTGGATAGTTACATGTATTGACTATTACAATTAGGGGTAAATTCCTCGCACCCTGGTGGCTTCGGCTACTCGCTCAACAGCAAGCATGTAAGCTGCTGTTCTCATATCCACTTTTTCTTTTTGGTAAATATTCAGTACATCGGTAAAACTCTGAGTCATTATCCTTTCTAACCTTTCGTTAACCTCTTTTTCACCCCAAAAGAATCCCTGTGTGTCCTGGACCCACTCAAAATAGGAAACAGTGACCCCACCAGCGTTGGCTAAAATGTCGGGAATAACGAAAATGCCCTTTTTTTGGATGATGATATCAGCATCAGGGGTAGTTGGTCCATTAGCGGCTTCGGCAATTATTTTGGCTTTTATGTTGCCTGCATTGCTACTGGTAATCTGGTTTTCTAATGCGGCAGGAACTAAAACGTCACATTCTAATTCCAGAAGTTCCTTGTTCGAGATTTCTTCAGTTCCAGGAAATTTTACTACTGAGCCGGTTCTTCTGCTATGTTCCAGCACCGCTACCGTGTTGAGCCCATTTTTGCTGTATATTCCACCTTTAATATCACCTACAGCGATAACCTTGAAGCCCAGCTTTGTTTGGAGTAGTTGGGCAACAACCGAACCAACATTACCATAACCTTGAACTACCGCGGTAGCTTGTTTGGGGTCAATTCCCAGATGTTTACATGCTTCACGAATAGTGAACATACATCCCCGACCTGTAGCCTCGTTCCTACCTTTAGAACCACCGATAGATAATGGTTTCCCTGTTACTACTCCGGGAACCGAATATCCTTTGTGCATACTAAAGGTGTCCATAATCCAGGCCATTGTCTGAGGGTTGGTGTAAGCATCAGGTGCGGCAATATCCCTATCAGGTCCCAAAATAATGGAAATTTCAGTAGTGTATCTTCTGGTCAATCTCTCCAATTCCTCTAAAGACATTTTTTTGGTATCGCAGACAACTCCGCCCTTGGCACCCCCATAAGGAATGTTCACCACTGCGCACTTCCAGGTCATCCAGGCGGCAAGGGCTTTTACTTTATCCAAGGTGAGATTTGGATGATACCTTATCCCTCCCTTTGCAGGTCCTCGAGCGAGATTATGCTGCACCCTATAACCTTCGAAAACCTGATAGGTACCATTATCCATTCTTACAGGGATAGAAACAATTAGCTGCCTTTTGGGTCTCCTCAAAATACGGCGTAGATTATCATCCAATTTTAGTTTGTCGGCTGCAATATCGAACTGCCTCATAGCGTTCTCAAAAAGGCTTTCAGATTGGGATTTAGACTCCATAAGTACCTCCTTCGTTTTGTTCTAACCCGCATTAACAAGACTAATTACTAACCAACATACTTATTTAAGTAAAGATTTTAAATCATTTTTGTCAAGTTAAATTTTACACCTTGCTCTTTCCCTCTTGTCTGGTTTGGGAGATTGTTGCAAAATTCACAGTGGACAGATTCTAAATTCAAATCGCCAATACTTTTGGGAACATCTGGAAGGGAGGATGAGGTGATTTAAGAGGCTTTCCAGAGCTTGATGCTCTCTATCGGTGTCAGGAGACGCCTTCCACAACTTCGTTTGAGCCAAAATTTTGACATTCAATCTTTACACTGCTACAAAATCCCTCCATAATTTATCTTTGGGAATAGGGTAATCTATGATATCCCAGGGGAAGGGATATCCAAACTCTCGCGGCTGGTACAGTAGACTGCTGGAATCTACACCATAGCCAGGAAGAAGTTTGAAAATATTTTTTTGATACCGATAACTTTCCAAAAGGGCTAACCCAACACGTTCATCACCCAGGGTAATCAACGTCTGTAAAAGCTCTCCCCGTAAGCTCTTTGACGCTACTGTTACTTCTTTTAGTTGACGAAGCTCACGTTCGATATACCGCCGTTTACGAATGATATTCTTCTCCATATCCATCGGTGCCCATTGAAATGGTGTGAATGGCTTAGGGATAAAAGCATTGATACTCACCCGAAGCTGTTTTTTGGTAGCCCCAGAAGTCAAAAGAATCCGATGGATATTCTTCACGGTAACAATTATACCCTCTATGTCAGCATCTTCTTCCGATGGCAGACCGATAAGAAAATACAACTTAAGTCGAGGAATACGAGTAGCGGCAAAAGCTTCAACGACTTCATAGAGCTGAAAATCTGACAGTGGTTTGCCAATAATCCGTCGTAACCTCTCGGTACCGGCCTCAGGGGCACCTGTGACAGTTTGAATCTGTGAATTTTCCAGATATTGCAAAATCTCTGGCGTCAATTTGTCTAAACGAAAAGAAGAAAAACTAAACCGGTAATTATTCTGCAAAAGCCAGCGGCATAGTTGGGGCAAAGCTGGATAGTCGGCAAGAGCAGAGCCTACCAACCCAATAGTGATTCGTTCAGAAGGAGCTTTGGCCTGGATTGTTTGTTTCAGAGAAGTTATCTCATTAGAGCGATAGGTTTGAAAAATGTAACTTGCAGCACAAAATCGACAACGCCGACTACACCCTCGTCCAACTTCCACCAAGAACATCTCGCCAAAATGACCACGGGGCGTAATAATAGGAGAAAAGGCTGGGCGATGCGCTCTAACATTTACATGATGCACTTTAAGCTTACGATGAGTCTTTGGTGATATTGATGGGACAAAAAAGTTTTCGTGAGCGGCTAATCGACTCAAACATTGATGACGAGAAAAACCATGAGATTTACATTCTCGATAAACATTAACAAAACTGCTAATTAGTTCTTCTCCCTCTCCCAAAAGAAACACATCCACGAATGGCGCCAGAGGTAGGGGATTAAGGAAAGTAATTACCCCCCCAACAATCACTAATGGCTCATTCCCCTCACGATCCCTGGTCAGCAAAGGAATGCGGCCATTTTCTAAAATCCGAAATAAATTGAGCGTATCCACCTCGTAACATAATGAAAAAGCAACGATATCAAATTCGTTAAGCTGGCGTTGACTTTCTAAGGTACGAGCAAAATAACCCAGTGGTGGTTCATAAACAAAAATTCGCTCACACCGCACTCCTGGAATTTCATTGAACAGGCGATAGACAGTCTGATAACCAAGATTAGATATGCCCAGTGGATAGTAGTTAGGAAACGCCAGGGCAACGCGAACATCTTCCCCATTTTGTAGCTCTACGCTATTTTTCTCGTCCCGGAGAATACTTTCTACATATTGACGAAAACTCCAGTTTGATTGTTTTCTTTTCATACCTGAGGAATCATAGAATGCTCACTGCCCCTATCTAACGTGGCCATCATTTCTAAAACGATGGCCACGTTAGCACCCGACCTCATTGCTGTTTACGTATGAAAGTTGGTACATCCCAATCATCTTCACTTTCGGTGGTGGGTTTATCCACTAAATTATTCTCTACATCCGGGCTGAAGGGTTTAAGATCTTTACGCTTGAATGCGGGAATATCGAGAATGCGCCGTCTTGTACCTACCAGATTCAACAAAGGATCTTTTTCATCGAAGCTATCGGTTGGTACTTCGCCATTCAAACCAGTAGCAATGACAGTCACACGAATTTCGTCTTTGATGTCGGGGTCTAAAATAGCACCAAAGATAATATTAGCTTCAGCTCCTGCCGCCTCAAAAATTACCGAGGTAGCATTATTTACATCATCGAGGGAAAGATCATACCCTCCGGTGATGTTGATCAGCACGCCTTTAGCACCTCCAATTGATACGTTTTCCAGTAAAGGACTGGAAATTGCTTGTATGGCGGCATCCTGAGCGCGCTCGCTTCCCTGGGCTATGCCAGTACCCATAAGTGCATTACCCATTTCGGACATAACTGTTTTAATGTCTGCGAAATCAAGATTGATCAATCCTGGTACTGTAATTAAATCGGAAATTCCCTTGGTAGCATGGAGAAGCACCTCATCAGCAATACGAAATGCTTCCAGAAGAGAGGTGCCTTTTGGCACTACCGAAAACAATCTCTGATTTGGAATAACGATAAGCGTGTCAGCTTCCTTCTGGAGTTGAGAAATCCCGTCAAGCGCGCGCTTCATCCGTTGAACACCTTCAAACTGAAAAGGCTTAGTGACAATAGCCACAGTTAAAGCACCCAATTCTTTAGCGATCTGCGCCACTACCGGTGATGCACCAGTACCCGTACCCCCGCCCATTCCGGCAGTAATGAACACCATGTCTGACTCCGCTAATGCAGCTGCAACCGATTCCCGATCTTCCTCGATTGCTTTACGTCCAATTTCCGGATCTGCTCCTGTACCTAAACCTTTAGTCAACTTTTTGCCGATCTGAATCTTATTCTTGGCTTTATTAGTATTAAGGATTTGAAGATCGGTATTTATGGCAATAAAATCCACTCCCTTCAGATCGGCTTCGATCATTCGATTTAAAGCATTTCCCCCTGCCCCTCCAATACCAACCACCTTAATTCGGGCTGTTTGCTCGACGGCACTATCAAAATCAAAAGTTAATTCCATGTCCCCCACCTCCTTTTTGTTTGGTGAGTATCTTTAATGATTAATTGAGATTCCATTTTCACTCCCTTTCTTTCTTTATTAATTATCATCATAAGAATTTACGCAGCCATTCCCTGATTTTTGCCACTAGCCCCCATACCTTTTCAAAAAAATCATCTGGATTTTGTTCAGAAGGCAAATTCTGCTTTTCTATCAACTTGTGAATTCCATAATAAATCAGTCCGATCCCGGTAGAATGGATGGGGCTTTTTGCTAACCCTACCAACCCACCAAACCCTCGTGGGCTTCCTACTCGGATTGGCATACCGAATATCTGTTCAGCCAGCTTTTCTATTCCGGTCAACATAGCTCCCCCTCCGGTTAATACAATTCCGGCATTAAGAAAATCAGCGTATCCAGATCGTTGTATCTCCCGTTTGGCCAAGGTCAAAATCTCTTCAACTCGGGGTTGAATTATAGACACCAAGTAAGATTTTGGCACTTCTTCTGCTCGTCTTCCTCCTACCCCTGGAACTTCGATTAGTTCATCATTTTGCTTTTCATCAGCGATGGCACTACCATATTTAATCTTAATCTTTTCGGCTTGATCTACGGGAGTACAGAGACCTCGAGAAATATCATTAGTCACATTGCGCCCACCCAAACCAACCACGGCAGTGTAACGAATACCTCCTTCGAAAAATAGAGCAATATCAGTAGTTCCTCCCCCAAAATCAATTAAAGCTACTCCAATTTCCATTTCATCCCTCCCTAACACAGCGTAACTGGAGGCTAACGCCTCCAATACTAACTCTTGTACGCCCAGGTCAGCTCGTTCTACACAGCGGGAAATATTTTGGGCTAAAGTTGTGGCGCAAGTTACTATGTGAATCTCTACCTCCAGACGAACCCCGGAGAATCCCACCGGATTCTTAATCCCACCTTGATTGTCAATAATGAATTCTTGAGGAATGACGTGAAGAATCTTGCGATCAGGCGGCAACGACACTGCTTTGGCGGCATCAATGACTCGTTGTACATCAACAAAGGTTATCTCATGATCAGGACCGGTAACTGCCACTACGCCGCGACTATTAATGCTACGAATATGTTCCCCAGCAATACCAACGTAAACCGTATCTACTGCTATTCCGGCCATTAACTCTGCTTCTTCCACCGCTTTTTTAATAGACCCTATCGTTTTTTCCAAATCAACCACTACTCCCCGTCGTAGCCCGTCAGAGGGTACTACCCCCACTCCAACTACTTTCATACCACCGAGGTCATCCGTTTCAGCAATAATAGCACTAATTTTGCTGGTCCCAATATCCAACCCCGCAAAAATTTGATTGGCCACCATTTTGGTTCTTCCTTCTTTGTAAAGCTGGGAACCAGAACCTGTCTCTAAGCGACGCCTATTTTGGCCGCCATTGGACCTGTCCATAACACTAAAAAGGTCCAAATTTTCAAAACTATCTTGACGTTTTGGCATGGCTCAATCACCTTGAGTTAATGTTAAACAAAGTATTGCTTCAAAGAAACAAATCAACGCACTACCGCCTGGTTTTCAAAACGCAGATCTACATAGTACAAGCTGGCAAGGCGTTTTTCCTTCCACAAACGTAATAATAAAACTTGTAAGTACTGCAACTTACGTGAATATGCTCCCTGTCCAAGGTAAATTGGAAAATAGTAATCGGTTAAGTAAAGCAAAAAACCGTATCGTTGGTCAAAATGGACTTCCGATATTTGTCGATAAAGAGACTTTGGACACTTGGTCAAAATTTCGACAGCTTGCAGAAGCGTATCGTTTACGGTTTGCTGCCCGGGTTTCCCTGTAAGCTTTTTGATTCCAGTAATCACCGGCAAATCGCTTACACTACCAGACTTTGGCAATGGTAAAATGACCCCTTTAGAATCAACAGACATAAGCTCTGTCCCATTTACGTAAGCAACAGGTAATCGTTCGCTTATTTCAATCTCAATAGCCGCCGGGAAACGTTTTGTCACATAGACTGATGCAATAAACGGATTGCGACGAATTTGTCTTTCGACCTCTGTTAAATTCACATGAAGTATATCGATCTGCGAGCACAAATCAGTGTTGCTCAGGATTTCTTTAGCACTCAAAAAACGACTGCCTTTGATCACCACCTTTCTTAGTTGATAATTCTTAGAATTCAACAACCATTCCTGGAGCCCTCGTAAGAAAAACATCACAACCATTATGGTCATGCAGGCTATTACTACCCGGAAAAAATCAGAAACAAGACAAGAAATTTTCCTTTTGTACGGTTCACCCATTCACGCCACGATAGGTCAATGATCAATAGTTTCCCAACCAACTAATTCAAGTTCTAACTCTAATCTTACCTTAAACTTCTCCCAAACCCGCTGCTGTACTATTTGAATTAGATCAAAAATATCTTTAGCCGAGGCATTACCTCGATTAATAATAAAGTTTGAATGTTTTCTCGACACCATTGCTCCACCGACTTTTAGATTTTTGCAGCCACAAGCTTCAATTAAAGCCCCGGCATAATGCCCTTGAGGGCGTTTGAACACACTTCCGGCAGAGCGTCGTGTCAACGGTTGTTTCTGTTTGCGTTGCGCTAATACTTCTTCGACTATCGTTTGCAACCTGGTAGTATCTGCAGGTTCCAGCAGAAACTCAGCCCCCAAAATTATTGTCTCTGGCTCTGTCATACCCAGACGATAGCCGAAGGGAATCTCTTCTTTGCGTCGTCGAAAAATTCTTCCGGAAAAATCCATCAGCTCTACCTCACAAAGGCAATCCGAGATTTCTGTCCCAAAGGCACCAGCGTTCATGTGGAGTGCACCGCCTACGGTTCCCGGTATTCCTGCAAGCTTTTCCAAGCCACCAAGCCCCTGCGACACAGAATACTTGATAAGATCTCGAAGCAGCACTGCTGCCCCGGCGAAAATGCGTTGCCCATCACGTTCTAACCTTTTGCAAACTCGGCACAAATCAAGCACGATGCCACGAAAACCCGCATCGCTAACAAGCAAATTAGTGCCACGTCCGATAGCAAACAGTGGCAAAGCCTGTCTACGGGCAAATTTTAACACCTCCACAACTTCTTCCATTGAACTTGGAATCACATAAAAATCTGCTGCTCCTCCAACTTGGTAAGACGTGTGTTTGGCAAGTGATTCTGCCACCCTAACTTCACCTGCTATTTTCGTTCTCAGCTCTTCGGCAAGGCGGGCCAAAGCTTTTTCTGCTGTTTGAAGTTTGATTCTACTCATCACTCTATTCGTCGTAGAGTTCGGACAATATCTTCTACTATCGTCTTAGCAGCGTCGGGATGAGCAAAAAGGCGCAGATTTGTCCGCATTTGTTGCAATTTTTCCTCATCAGTAACTAAAGCTTCCACTAAATCGAACAAACGTTTTGCGGAAAGTTCATTTTCCAGAATGCAAACTGCTGCATTCGCTTTTTCTAAAGCCCGAGCATTGAATTCTTGATGTCCGGCAGTGGCATGAGGGTATGGCACCAAAATTGGCGGCACTTCACAAAAACTCAATTCTGCCACAGTGGTAGCTCCAGCGCGACATAATGCTAAATCGCTGACAGCATAAGCCGCACCCATATCATCAATAAATTCAAATACCTTGATCTTCTGGCGATGCAAAGCAGTATTCTTAAGCACCTTCATGTAGTCCAACTTACCGGTACTCCAAATAATTTGAAGAGGTAATTTATTAACCAAACTGGCGGCAATTTCCAGCATCACTTTGTTTAGGGGATGAGCACCCTGGCTCCCACCGAAAACAAAAAGTGTTTTTAGTTGGGGTGATAAATTCCATTTCTGCAGAGCAGTTCTTCTATTTACCCGACGCAATTCTAACCTTACCGGATTGCCGGTTACCAGAATTTTCGCCTGGTTTCTAAAATAGGAACGTGATGCTTCAAAATTCAAATAAATCCGTTTAGCAATTCGTGACAAGATTCGACTGGTCGCACCAGGAAAAACATTCTGTTCCTGAATAAAACAGGGAATTCTCAACAAAAAAGCAGCCAATATTACTGGTCCGCTTACATATCCCCCTGTACCGATTACTGCCTGGGGACGATGCCAAAGAAGAACGACAACAATTTTAATAAAACTGGCTAATAGAGTAAAAGGAAACAATAAGTTTTTTAGATCCCACCGCCGCAGAAATCCTTGCACCCAAATACGGTACCACCGATAACCCTTTTGAGGTAGGATTTGGCTTTCGACACCTCGGGTTGTTCCCCAAAAGGAAATCTCACAATCTTGAAAGCGCTCCTGCAGCGCTTCAGCGATAGCCAGTGCAGGAAATAGGTGCCCTCCGGTTCCCCCCCCTGCAAGATGAAAGCCTGTTGCCTGCATGGGGGTTATCCTCTACTCTTTGTGGCACAATAGTGAGAAATATTTACCAAAATACCAACGCTAATCAACATCGAAACGGTAAAGGAGCCACCATAGCTAATAAAAGGCATCGGCAATCCTTTGGTCGGCAATAAGTTTGAAACCACTCCGGCATTGACAAAAGCGTAAAGAGCAATCGAGGTAGTAAGTCCAGTAGCTAACAATCGTGCGCCTTCATCGGGAGCATTCAAGGCGATGCGGTATCCTTCTACAATAACCAGCAAAAACAGAAATAACACTGCTGTTACGCCAACAAAACCAAATTCTTCACCTACAATAGAAAAGATAAAATCGGTAAATGGCTGGGGCAAGAATTGCAATTTTTGAGTACTGTGATCCAATCCTACCCCGAACCAGCCACCATTACCCAAGGCAATAAGAGATTGCTCAATTTGATAACTTATCGGTTTTCCCATTTTGATTGATTCGACAAAGGATTTTACACGTTCAATCTGATAGCCTTTAATGAACAGTGCAAAGAGAGAACCTGAGATTGATATTAAAACTAAATGTTTAATTTTAGCTCCAGCAGTTGCGAAGATGGTCATAGCAATACAGGCAAGAAGCAGAGCAGAACCCAGATCGGGTTGAAACATAAGCAAGGCTGTGTACGCCACCAATACTATTGCCTGAGGTAATAGCCCTTGTTTAAAATCTTGAATGTATTTTTGTTTGCGAGCCATGGCTTCGCTAAGGTAAATGATCAAACATAACCGAGCAAAATCGACTGGTTGGAATTGGACACTTCCTATTCTAATCCAACGTTTAGCCTGGTCATTTACATCTACCCCCACAAA
>Ga0164318_10000729_pt1 | contig 26770 bp, 23 predicted proteins | sample GuaBasSedimGuay9_FD_113734 | JGI IMG/M metagenome (GOLD analysis project Ga0164318, IMG submission 113734) | Subseafloor sediment microbial communities from Guaymas Basin, Gulf of California, Mexico - Guay9, Core 4571-4, 0-3 cm | ecosystem: Environmental > Aquatic > Marine > Hydrothermal vents...
ACTCAAAATAATATCTCAATGTCAAATGACTCAACCCAGCATTTTTATGCAAATGTTTCAGGTCTGTCGCAGGGACAACATAACATAACATTTTACTGCAATGACACAGCTGGAAATTACAATGAAACCACATTAATATTTTTTGGCGTTGATACGCAACCACCGCAAATAAATCTAATATCCCCTGAAAATAATACTCTTTGGAAAGTAAGTAATAATGTGACTTTTTATTACAAGGTTTCTGATTTTTCAAATATAACAAATTGTTCTTTGTTAGTTGATAATTCTATAATTAATTCTTGGGATTCAGTTGTTAAAGAAGTGACATTAAATTTGACTGAGTTATTGGATAGTGGCAATCATAACTGGAGTATTGTATGTGTAGATTCTTTAGGATATACTAATTCTTCAGAAGTGAGGACACTTGAAGTAAATGCTGATATGTTGGCTCCTGTGATAAATCTTGTTTCGCCTTTAAATGAATCAAATATCTCAGAAATTTTAATCAATTTTTTGTTTAATGCAACGGATAATATTGCAACTCTTCTTAATTGTTCTCTTTATATTAATGCCTCTCTGCGGCAGAACAATAATTCAGTAATTAGCGGAGCGGAAACCTGTTTTTCAAATATCAGTGTTTTGGAAGGATTGAACCAGAGCTGGTTTATTAACTGTTCGGATGATCTTAGTAATTCCAATGTTTCTCCTGAAAATTGTTTTTCTGTGGATGTTACGCCGCCTTTAGTAGTTATAAATAATCCTCTTATTGGGGCATATAAAGGCGAACTTCAGGTAAATGCTTCGATTCAGGATTCCGTATCGGAAATAGTTCTGCAAAAATTTAGATGGGAAAATTCCTCAAATGTAGGTTTATGGATTGATTTAAATGGTTCAATAAACACCACCTTATTTGAAGATGGTCCGTATTCTATCAGAATTTTTGCGAATGATTCATTCGGAAATGTGAATAATACTACATTTGTTCAGGTGACATTTGATAATACTCTGCCTGTGATTAATATAACCCACCCTTTGAATAGGACTTATCCAATAAATTTTTTGGAATTAAATTTTACCGCATCAGATGCAAATCCTGATGCTTGCTGGTATAGGATTAATTCTGGAGATAATATCTCTGTACCCGGTTGCGTGAATGGCAGTATTATTGAGTTCCAGGAAGGTTCAAATTTAATCACTCTTTGGATGAATGATTCTGCCGGAAATATAAATTCTGTCCAGAGATCATTATTTGTTGAAATTTGTCCTGTGGTGATAAATTCATTTACTTCAGATACAAATTATGGATATGTTAATGATTCAATTTATTTTGAATTTAATCTTACTTCCTCTTATAATATCAGTGAGATACTGCTTACTTTTACACTTGATAATAATACAATCTCTGTTCTTAATAAGAGCAATTTCAATTATTTCGCCAACCCACCAAATGAAGTTATTCTAAATGTTTCATATAAATTTAATAATTCTGGAGATATTAATTGCAAGCTTAATGTGACTGATGTAAACTCATCGGAAGCTGTGGATTCTTTTGTTGTAAGTATTTATAAATCCTTCATCAATCATACTATAATATTGAATGTGAATAGCAGCCCATCGGTTGTGAATTATAGGAGATTATTTGATAATTCAATTTTAACAGGATTATCCAGTAATCTTAATGAAAGTGAGTCTATTGTTTTAGAGGTTCCAAATACTTCTCTAAATATAGAAATTGTATCAAACGATTCTTATTTTAGCATTATTGTGCCGGAAGGGAATATCTCAAATATATCTGTGATAAACATATCAACTAAATTGATACTTGATTCTTTAGTGTATGATACTGCAAGTCAATTGGGTGGAGGGCAAAGATATACTGTAAAATATGCTTATGCCATAAATTTTGAAAATCAAACAAATATTTCAAGTTATTATTTAGTTTATTTGAATTATCTTGCATTGGGTATAGGAGAGATTCAGGACGTGGAAATATTTAAATGCAACTATAATTTTTTAAATTATGAGATTGATTATGGTTCCTGCGTTAGATACGCTTTAGGTGGCTCCCCCACTTTTTTTGAATCTTCTCAGGAAGGTTATCTATATTTGAATATATCTTCTTTTTCAGTATTTATACTTTCAGAAGATCAGGGAGTTCCTCAGGAACCGCCGGGAAATGATAAAAGTCATTCAAGTAGCAGCAGTTCATTCACCCCAGCATCTTTTTCAGTAAATCACACTATTTATCCTGAAGAAAAAGATACTTGGCATCTGTCAGTTGGAGTCGAAGATATGATTTTCTTTAATTTATCGGACGAAAATTATTATTTAAATGTAACAGGTATGGGGGCTGATAACATTTCTTTTTGTTTCTATCCTGAATTACAGGATTTTTCTGCACAACTGGACGGATTTTTTGAATTAAATTTATCAAATATAACAACCCTTAATATCAGTTTAGAAAATATTAATGATGGAACTGCTCAGGTAGTATTTAGATTTATTACGGTGTTTGAAAAAGAGGATAATAATACTTCACCTGAATTTTCTGAAAATTCCACAGATACTAATGAACTTATATGTTCGGATAATATAATTTGCAAGAATGTTGAACCTATATATATTTATTTGACTTCAAATAAAACAACTGTTTTAATTGTGATTTCGTTTATTCTGATTGGGATACTTTCTCTTATGAATATTTATATAATTCAGAAACAGAAAAAAAAGATGGGTGGAGCTGGTGGGGAATATTTTTATTTAGAAGACATTAAGGAAAAATATGAAGAGGTATCTAAAGATAAAAGTAAAATTACTCCGGTTACGCTTCAGGAAAGATTGAAAGATCATATTATTCTTTTAGAAAGGCTCAAAAAGAAATTGCGTTCGGTTTAAGGAATTGAGGTAATTCACTTATAAACTTATTATACCTTTAATTATGTTATTTAGAAGAAAATCTTCTTCTGAGGCAGAAGATAAGGAATTTAAATCAGAGTCCCAGCATATAAAATCCATTGATAGTTTTCGAAAAGCGGATATTGAACTTGAAAAATTAAGGGAAAATATTTTATCTTTGAGAGAGACGAATAAACTGACTTCTGAAAGATTTACTCATGTTAGCGAACAGATTGGTGAAATGAGATCTATGATTCTCGAAAGAGAAAAAGAAGCTCATCATATGGAAGCTCGGGTTTTGAAAGTAATAGATCTTGTTGAAGAAGTCCAACCTGAGAATTTGTTTAAAGAGTTGAAAAAAGAAGATGCAAAATTAGAAGCTATAAAAGCAAAATTAGAATCTAATATGGCATACACACAAAAACATACAACTGAATTAAAACAACTTCGAAGCCAGATGGCAGTTTTCAGGGGGTTGGAATCTGTAATGAAACTTAATGGAGAGATGAAAGAAAATTATACAAAAGTTAAGAAGGTTGCCAGTGTGGTGGAGAGGCATTCAGATAGGGTTGCGGGTTTATTTACAGATTTTCAAAAGAATTCAAAATATTTTAGAGAAGTTTCTAATAATATGGAAGATATGAGCAATTCTGTTGATAATATAATCAAAGATGTGACGGATATAAAAACAAAATCTTTAGATTTTGTAAAAAAATCTGAATTTGATTCTTTTACAAGTGATATTAACACACGGCTTGATTATGTTGAACAATTATTTAAACAGGGAGAAATGACCGAACTTTCTGATTATATTAAGACCGTGCAGGCTTTGCAAACCACTGTGGAAAGATTAGAAAACAAAGTCGGTAATTTTACTGCGCTCAAGAAAGAAGTTTCTTCTGAGATAAAAGTTTTAGATAGAAAAATGCTCGGTGTTACAAAAATACAATCTGATACAAAGGAAATTAAGAAAGATTTGATAAAAGTTATTTCCGGGGATCAAGCTATTTTGTTAAAGATGGGAAAGACCGAGAAGGAATTAAAAGATAAAATAAAATTTTTGGAGAAAAAATTTAAGAGATGATTAGGGGCATTGAGACAAAACTTTTTTAGCAAATCCCTTTTGATTAATCTTCAACAATAATCACGTAGGCTCTTTTACCAAGATATTTTTTCTGAACATCCACTTTAGCGGAATTGCCAAAGGTTGTTATAATCTTCTCATAAACCACAATAACTTTTTCCTTAAGAGTAAAGTTTGTTTTCTTTATTTTAACTTCTCTCATAATAGTATATCCATAGATATACTTATATTTAAACTATAAATATTTGTGAGGATCACCAGAAAAGTAGCCTACCAAATGCTTGATGTGTTGGATGAACTTAGAGAGGAAATAAAAAACAGGGAACAAAAGGATTATCCTTATGCGGAATGGGAAAGAAAACGGAAAGATGTAAAAATCAAACTCAGAAAACTTCCGGAGTATGTTGAAAAAACCGCTTCAATAATTTAAACAGGAAAAATCACGGGAAGACCAAAAGATCTCAACATTGTGTAAAGGACAATGTTGTTCCTTTTTGCAAGGTTGATGAACAAGAGCAACAGGGATGTTGAGGATATATTGGAATTATTTGAACCTTTTTTTGGAATTTCTGTAAGTTACAAAACAATTGAAAGATTATACTCAGACGAAGAAGTCAAACTTGTTTTACATAATCTGTTTATACTGCTATTGAAAGATGAAAACTTATCAGGGGATATTTTTTAACAAGTAATTTGGATTTCTTCTCTAAAAAAGATAAAATCTGTTTATTCATAATTTATAAAGATTACTAAATAAAGTGGTGGAGGTATTTAGAGAATAAATTATATTATTTGATAAAACCCCAGATAATTCTATTTAACCACAGTTTTTAAAACCCAAAATTTTCTTTTCTAAACAGGAGTAAAAAACACCCTAATATAAAAGAAATACATTACTATTAATGAAGTTTGAAGGTTTGGGGATTGACCCAATTATTCTTGAAAGAATAAAAAAGGAAGGGTTTCAAAAACCCACAGAAATACAGGAAAAATGTATTCCTGCAATAAAAAAAGGAAAAGATGTTGTAGGTCAGTCTGTAACCGGTTCAGGGAAGACTGTGGCATTTGGGATACCAATTGTAGAAAAAGTTATCCCAAAAAAAGGAATTCAAGCTCTTGTTTTAACACCCACTAGGGAACTTTGCATGCAGGTGAAAGAGGTATTTGATGATTTTGGGAAAGAAAAAGGTCTCAGAACAACAGCAATCTATGGAGGCACTGATATTAGGAAGCAGATCCATGACCTGAAGACCTCCGAATTAGTTGTAGCAACTCCGGGCAGACTTTTAGATCATTTAAACCGAAATTCTATAAATCTCAACTTGGTAAAATATCTTGTGCTTGATGAAGTTGACAGGATGTTTGATATGGGATTCAGAGATGATGTTGATAAAATTATACAGAGTGTTCCTAAAGAAAGGCAGATTCTTTTATTCAGCGCTACAATGCCAGGCAAGGTTCAGTCAGTTGTAAAAAAATACTTAAAATCACCTTTGGTTCTTAAAGCCCAGACCATGATTGATAAGAGCAAACTTAATCAGGTTTATTACGATGTTGACAGGAGAAGGAAATTTTCTTTATTAGTAGATTTGCTTAATAAAAAAACAAAGGGATTATCTCTTATTTTTTGCGGAACAAGAATGGAAGTAGATCACCTCACAGCAAATTTAAAGCAAAATGATATTCACGCAATGGCAATTCACGGAGGTCTTACCCAAAACAAAAGAATTCATGCTTTGGATTCTTTGAAAAAGGAAAAGACCAGAATTCTTGTGGCAACAGATGTTGCGGCAAGAGGATTGGATATAAAAAATGTTACTCAGGTTTATAATTATGATGTTCCAAAAACCTCGGAAGATTACATCCACAGGATTGGAAGAACAGCAAGAGCAGGAAAAAACGGAGAAGCTATAACTCTATTGTCAGAAAGAGATTATGATAATTTCAGGTGCGTTTTATCAGACAAGAAATTAGATATAAAAAGCATAGGTGTGCCAAAAATACCCAAACTCGTATTTGACAGAAATCTTATTCAGCAAAGAACTATGGGAAATCATGGAACTGGCGGAAGATTTAGTGAGCGAGGCGGTTTTGAGAGAAGAAATAGTTTTAGCGGGGGTCGAAGCGGCGGATATAGAGGAAATCGTTCAGGTGGTTATAGCGGAGGAAATGGCTCTGGAAATTATGGTAATCGAAGCGGTGGCTCCAGTTCAGGGAGCTATGGAGGTCGAAGTAACAACTCTGGCGGAAGAAGAAACAGCTTTGGAGGAAGAACCGGAGGATCTAGTTCAGGAAATTATGGTGGAAAAAGCAACAATTCCGGAGGTCGAAGCGGAAGCTATTCAGGAAATTATGGAGGACAAAGCGGTTCAGGATTCAATGACAGAAGAAAGTCAAATAAACCAAACAGGCGAAGGAGATATTAATTGAACAAAGGGAATTTTAATTAAAATATACCTGAATTTTTGATAATAATTTATGGAAATATTATTTTTCACAAATAATGAGCGAAAGGCAAATGGGATAAAAAAAGCAATTAAAAAATTCGGGATTGATATTAAGATTAAAAAGAATTTTGGAATTCCTGAAATTCAGGCAGATACCTGTGAAGAAGTTGCGGAGTTTGGTGTAAAATGGACTGCTGAAAAAACAGGGAAACCAACAATAAAAATTGATACCGGTCTTTTTGTGAATGCTTTAAATGGGTTGCCTGGGTATATACAACCCAATTTCACAAAAAACTTGGAATTGAAAAGTTTATGAAATTGATGGAAAATGAAATAAACAGGAAAGCTTACTTGGTTTATGCTCTTAGTTTCTGCGAATCAGGAAAAGAACCCGTAACTTTTTCAGGCAAAACAAAAGGAAATATAGTTGAAAAATCCAATCAAAAAGGTTCATTAATAGATTCGGTTTTTATCCCTGACGGAGAAAAAGAAGTGATTGGCAAGTTAAGAGAAACCAACCCAGAAAAAATATCACAATTCTTTGGCGAGGTTGAAGAGAAATTCGCAAAGTGGTTTATCAAAAATAATAAAATATAATTCAATTTTTAAATATATTTATTTAATTAAACACTATTATATAGTGGATACAATAAATATTTAAAAATGTTCTATTATGATTTCAAAACAGGATCAACAATTAATTAAGAGACTTGAAAAGTATAGAGATAACTTTGAATAAATAAGAACTTGTTTTGATTTAGATGATAGGATTGGTTTTGGAAGTCTTCCAAACGCGCATAGTGTTTATTCTTTGGGGATATTGTAGATATTTTTGGCGCAAGAGATGAAAATTATGATATTCAGACAATCGGGGTTTTTTCTTGGAAAATGAGTTTCTTCCTTAAGATGAAACTGCAAGGATAATTGTTTTCCAAATATTTCAAAAGATAAATCCCATATGGTTTTAATATATCAAAAGAAAGCTGGTGGGATGGCGATTCTTTTGAACCAAAAGTGTTGGGAGTTTCTGATTTAGTTTTGGATGGGTTGGTATCCCATGAATTATCGCATTGGGTTAAAGAATATGGACAATTGCCAACAAATGTTTAGCAGGTTTTTAAGCACCGTGAACAGGAGTTCATTAAATTGTGCGAAGATGCATCAGAATATGCAGGAAAATTTGGGCAGGATGCTTATTGGGATTTCATGAATCAATATCGTATCCCAACGAATGGTGAAGTGGATATTGATATAATTGCCAGTCTATAGGGATTAAAGAGGGGATTGTTGCAAAAATTGATTATGCAACAGAATGTTTAAGGGCATATAACGGACCAGACAAAGATTTTCAATATGTAACCCCAAAACAAGTAATTCAACAAATGGAATTTCGTAAGAAAGAAGTGCAAAAATATGGACAAATTTGCAAAATTAAATTATAAATCCAATAATTAAACAGATTCCACAAAGATCCCATTAATAATTCCATCCTGTCCAGGTCTGCTTGTAATTTTCACATGTCCTTTTTCAGTCTCAATGATTGCTCCTTTTGTGATTACTTTTTCCCTGTTGAACCTGAAATTTGCATTATTTTTGATAACCTGAAGGATTTTATGTTTTTTTCCGTTAACATTCACAAATTCAGCATTAAGCATCTTTGTTTTGTAATTTCCGCCTTTTGTACGATTAACACTAACTTTTCTTGTTCCTATCTTTACAGGGATGAAATAGCCGCCTCTCTCAAATTTCTTTTTCTTTCTATTCGTAAGGGCTCTTCCTCCAGTACTTTTTCTCCTGCTTTTCAAACACCAAAATACCATAATAAAATTAATAAATTAAATAACTAAAAAATAAAAGATGTATGCGCTATGAAGTGTGGTTATTATTCATCTTCTTCAGGTGTGTTTTCTCCATCGGTTTCAATATCTGCATCGTAGTATCTCATTTATCTATGTCGAAAAACAAGTATATATAGATTTTGGATGTTTGATATATATTTTTTACGATAGAAATCTATATATTATTTAATCCTTCAGAAATAAAGCTCAATAATTTGATTGTTGTTAAATTGTCATATGAATTATTCTTTTATAAGGCACCGGATCTAATCAATTAATTCTTATTTTTAATTATTTTTCTATTAAGTTTATGTCAAAAAATTCAAAAGAGGAAAAAATAGCAGAAACTAAAGAAGTGACTAAAACAAAAGAACCAACAACTAAAAGTACCCTGAAAATGAATTATAAAGTATTCGCAGCTCTTCTCTTTGTGGGTGGTATGGCAATTGGTTTGCTTGCAGGCATGTTGTTAACTCCGAATTCAACATCAGCATCATCGACTCAGAATTCCAATACCAACAATTTCATACAATCCATTTTGAATCTAGGTTCAGCATCAACACAATCCATGAATTCGCAGGAGGCTGGGGACAAAGCAATAGATTTCATTACAACCAATTTGTTAGGTCCGGGTATTTCAGCAGAACTGGTTTCAATAGAGGAATTAAACGGCGGCTCTTTGTATAAACTTGAATTAAACATTTCAGATGGCAGCAGTTCGCAGGTTGCGGAATCTTATATAACCAGCGATGGAGAATATATATTCCCGCAGGGAATTCCAACAGGAGAATTTGCGGCTTTGAAGAAAGCGGCAGAAGAAGAGCAAAATAAGCAACAGGAGCAGGAAATGGAAGCAATTCCAAAAACAGAGAAACCTGAAGTAAAATTGTTTATAATGGCTTATTGTCCTTATGGTTTGCAGGCAATGAAAGCAGCAGTACCAGTATATGAATTATTGGATGGAAAGGCTGATATGACAATAAACTTCGTAAGTTACGCAATGCATGGCAAGAAAGAACTTGATGAAAACCTAAGAATATACTGCATACAGGAGGAACAAAAAGAAGTATTTTTGAACTACATGGCTTGTTTCACAGAGTCTGATGATTATAAATCATGTCTTGATGAAACCAATGTAGACAAAACAAAACTTGATTCTTGTATAGCAAGAGTTGATGGAGAATATAATGTAACTAATATGTACAATGATAAAAGCACTTGGGCAAGCGGGAGATTCCCAATGTTCTATGTTGAAAAAGAAGATAATGAAGCTTATGGAGTTCAGGGTTCACCAACAATGGTAATTAATGGTAAAATTGTTAGTGTAAGCAGGTCACCCGAAGCATACAAAGAAGCAATTTGTTCAGCATTTACAACACCTCCGGCAGAATGTAACGAAACACTTTCAAATAATCCAGCATCACCAGGATTTGGCGGCGGTACAGGAACAGCTTCAACAGGCGGTTGTGCTAATTAATAATTGATTTGTTTTTAATTTATTTTAATTTATTTTAATTTATTTTAAATTGGTGTTATATATCTGTGAATTTTATGCGATTAAGGTTCTTTTATTTTTTAATAAATAAGTTTATGAACAGGAAAAGACTGGCGGCAAGAATATTAAAAGTGGGTAGAAATAAAGTCTGGTTTGATCACACAAAAAAGAAAGAGATAGAAGAATCAATAACTGCTGCGGATTTCAGGGAATTAATAAAGAAAAAGGCAATAAAGAAAATCCCTGAGAAGAAAAATCTGTCAATTCGAAAGAAAGTTAAAAAAGGAACAGGTAGCAGGAAAGGAGCAAAATATTCCCGTTTAGGTAAAAAAAGAAGATGGATTATAAAAATTAGAGGTTTAAGAGCGGAATTGAAAAGATTGCTGACTGGCGATAAAATCGAAAAAACAATTTATAAGGATTTATACAGGAAATCTGGAGGAGGATTTTTCAGGGATAAATCACATTTAAATTCTTATCTTGAGAGGCAGGAATTAATTAAAAAATAGATTATTTTGGCAGTTGAGAAATTTTATATTAGTTAATTATTTTTATTTTAAGTATCTGAATTGTTGAATATTTGATACAAGGGGTTGCTTTTAAAGTTTTCTAATCATATTATGGGACTTGAATATATATACGCGGCATTATTGTTGCATGAAGCAAAAAAAGACATTGATGAGGCTTCAGTATCCAAAATTATAGAATCTGTTGGTTTAACCGCAGATAAAGCAATGATTAAATCAACCGTGGAAAATTTAAAAGAAGTTAATATTGAAGAGGTCTTGAGTTCTGCAGTAGCAGCTCCGGTAGCGGCAACAGTAGCGCCGGTAGCAGGAGGAGAAGAAAAGAAAGAAGAGAAAAAAGAAGAAAACACAGAAAAGAAAGCCGAAGCAGCAGCAACAGGATTAAGTTCTTTATTTGGATAAATTTTTATTGATTTTTGGTTGTAATAATTTAATTAGAATTAATGATATTTTTGTTTTTTAAATCAAAATAAATAATTTAACTGTTTATTTATTGAGGGTCAAAATGAATTTAAGAGATAAGCTGGAAGTTGGGAAATATAATTTATTGGGTAATTTTTATCTTAAAGGCGGAGATATAACTACAGCCGCAAAATATTTTGAAAGAAGTCTAGAAATAAATCCCGATGATGAAAAAGCTCATTATAATCTTGGGTGTTGTTATCTTTCTTTGAAGAGAATAAAATATGCTGAAAAAGAATTTAGAAATGTTTTGAAACTGAACCTGGGTAATGATTTGGCTTGGATGAGACTTGGGAATATTTATATGTTAGATATACCTGAAAGAAAAGAAGAAGGAATTTGGTATGATGAGATTGGAAAGCGTATTAATGAATTAAATGAAGTATGCAAAAATCCACTTAAAATGCAAATCGAGGAAATTATAGAAAAATATAGTAATTCTATTGGAATCTTTTATGTTGAATTTGACGAAAATAAAAATATTTCTTTTGCGGATTAGAGATAAATAAATATTATTCCTAAGTAATATAATGGAAGAAATGGAAGATTATCTTAGGGTTATTTTAGATGACACTTCGCTTTTAGATAAATCTAAAGATGTGTTGTTAAAAGGAGCTATTGATATTTATAGAGAACTTAAACATTTTCGTTATTCTGGAGAAACTAAAGCAAATGTTGCGTTATATTTGGCCTGCGATGAGTATTCTTGCGCAATACCAAAGAAAATTCCAAAACCAAAACTCCCGCTTTTACATAAAGCAAGGAAGAGAACAGGAATTAAAAGAGTGGATATTCTTGAAAGAATAGATCCTATGTGTAAGTTAGCGGATAAAGAAAGAGCTTGTGTTTCTGAAACAGCAAAACATATTTTAAAAGAGTATCAGAAGAAAGATATTATAAAATATGGAGCTGGGGTGCCTGTTGGAACTGCGGTAACTGCAATATATATAGCTTCTAAAATCTGCGAGGAGCCAATAACACAAAGAGAATTACAAAAATATTTTGGTGTGAATGAAGTTACAATCAGAAAAAGATACAAGGAGATGAAAAATACATTAGGAATTTGTTTTTGATTCAATTTGATTATTTAACTAAATCTAATTTAGATTAATTGCTAAAGTGCAGAATTTTAGGTTTAGGATGGATTTTACTGTAAATTAAAATTATAAATAAAATTTCTAATGTAAGTTTGTTGTTTTGTTTGGAGAACATATTATTTATAACCCAACTTTGACAGTTTGTCCTTTATTTTATCCAAGAACATAATTTGATAGATAGATATTTTGAAGGATTTTTTCAGGTAATTCCGCATCAAAAATTTTTTGTTTATGGAGTCAAAGTTTGAATATATCCTTTTTTCGACTTTAACCGTAACTGTCAAATTCATCTGGCTGATTTTAGTGAATAATACAATATTGCAATTCCAAAAAGACATTTCATATGCTCTTAGCGTAGGATTCCTCACGATTTTAATCTCATCCCCAACTGTCAAATTCCCCTGCAAAAAATAAGTGAAAAAATGTTTACATTTGTATAATATGCTCTAAAAAGCTGAATTTTAAGGAATTGGTAAGATTTTTAACTGCCAAATTCATTGTGCAAAAAAGGTGAAAAAATCAAAAATTGGTAAATGTCAAACTTAGGTTATAACTTCTTATAATACATACCAAAGAATTATTAAAACTGGGTCTCTATTCTAATAAATATTGAGGTTAAAGGTAAAATAAAAAAATAATTATAATTTTATGCCTCAGTAGCTCAGTTAAACTGTAAACAGTATTCATCGAAGATGATGCTCCTTTTTCGCATTGCGAAAAATAAGGTTTAATCATTTAGCCTGCCTTTGCTTAAATACCTTAGAAAAAGCTCGGTAAGCTTTAAAAGAGTTTCGGTTTAGAGAAATCTGGTAGAGTGCGTGCTTGGTAAGCACGAGGTCCCGAGTTCAACGCAACCATTTCAGTTCAAATAATAAAAGAAATGGTTATGAAAACCTCGGCTGAGGCTGTTTATACTTACCAAAATTCAATCAAAACCTTGAGCAACATCAATAAAAAGTTTTTTAAACTCCTTTAAATCTCTTTCTCCAACTACATCTGAGACATTAAATGTAAAAAGATATCCATATCTAGAATAATAAATCCCCAATTTTTTGATATCCACATTATTTTCAAAATTATCTATTCCCCCCAACTCATTAAGTATAAAATATCCTATTAATTGTAAAAAATATTCTTTAGTAAATTTAAAATTAATTGTTGTTTTTATATCTATTAAAGTGTCTCCTATTATTAAATCTGCATCTGCACCACCAACCATTAAAGATGCAGTTCCAAATGTCGGATTTAATACACAAAACTCATTTTTCATAAAATAATTCTTTGGAATTACGGAATATAAATTATTTAAATCTTCTATATCTCTCGGTTCAATATCCAATGAATTTGGAAGAACCCCTCCAGATCTAAGAATACCATCTAATTTAGCTATAAGTATTACTGAACTTAATAAATTATTGGATAAAACTCCTTCATCCAAATACATTTCATAATTATCCTTAGCCCTATTGACTATCTCTTCGCTGGTTTCTCTTAAATCATCTTCAAATCTCGCCAAACCTTTCACTTCTTCACAAACCCAATCTCGATTTATGATTTTATTATTATGTCTTGCAATATAGAATCTAAGAAGATAATCAAAAGCTGTACCAATTAACATATAATTTTTTGTTTTTGGTTTAACAAGAATATACTTCTCTTTTTTAATCTGTGGCATTTTAAAAATTTTCTGAAATTTTTCATATAACCTTTTATTCTTCATAAAATCAGTTAAACTCATTTTTATCACGCAATTCATAAAGAAATGGAAGAAGGTCTCTTTTCCTGAGAAAATCCAAATCATTCTGTCTCCAAAAACTTCCAATACATCTTATGCAACCATCTTTACAACAAGGATATTCACAAAGTTTTATTGCTCCATTTATTATATTTATCCATTTCTTTGAGATTACATCTACAAAACCTACACCTCCATCTATATTATCAAACAATATTAATTTTGAAGTATTTTCTAATATCATTCCGCTTATTTCTCCATCTTCACAACCAACCTCAAGGGTTGCTGCAGCTATTAAAGTGTTAAGAAATGTCAAAGGACTGTCTAAATTTAAATTCAAATAATCTAAAACAATTGCCCTAGTTTTAAATTTAGTTCCAATAGTTTTATTGGCGGGTATATGAACATGATTATCAAAACTTGATCTATTAGAATTTTTTGAATATAATTCCCCACATAGTTCACATAAAAAATAATTTTTCTTATTACCATCTTCAGTTACTGAATCAAATACCCTACCTATCTCACATACAATTGGCTTAGAAACCATATTACTATCAAATTTTATTTCTTTAGGTAAATTTATTACTTTAAATCTCCAATTAACCCTTTTTTGAATCAGAGAAAATGTTGATCTCTTTGCTCTAATTACTTTTGGTTCTATAATATATTTAGTATTTTCAATCAAATTATCCTTACATAATGGACATTTAGTTTCATTTTTATTTATATACATGACCTCTTTACAAGAAGGGCATTGTTTAAAATTTTCCGTAATAATTTTAATTTTATTTGCAGGATATAAATCAATCTTATAACAATTAAATCTTGATTTATCATAATCTAAAGTGGTTGGAGGACAAACTTCTTTTATATTAAAACCCTTTATTGGAGCTCTACCATTCACTAAAACTATTGATCCTCCAGTACCAAAAGCATAATCAGGAAGAAGTCCCGCTTCTTTAAAATAATTAAATACATCCATATTTCTTTGAAAATCCTTGCTTTTTAGAGAATTTTGTAATTCGATGAAATCTTCAAGTTGTTTTATCCAATTATCAATTAAATTATCTGTGTTAAAATCAATATTACTAAGTTTTAAATACTTATTTAAATGAATTTTGAAATCACTCTCATAACTTTTCCAATACTCTTTTATTTTATCAAAATGTTTTTCCCAATTATTTATATTGGACCATGCTAAGCCTTCAGTTTTCTCTCTAAATTTGGTTTCATACAATACATAACTGAAAAATACGCTAAATAATGCTTTTTTGATTGGAATTTCAAGATCCAATACAAAAGCTGGAGGGTTTATCTTTCCCTCCACCAATCCTTCAGGCTCATAAAAATAGGTAGAATCTAAAGTCCTTTTAGATAAATAAGTAACTGCAATAGTTGATTGTCCGCACCTACCGGATCTACCCGTTCTTTGTACATATTGAGCAGGACTTGGTGGAGCATATAACAAACCAATAACATCAAGATCGCCGACATCTATACCTAATTCTAAAGTAGGTGTGGCTACTAAAAAATTAACATTTCCTTTACTTTCTTTAAAATCAGATTCTATTTGTGACCTTCTATCAGGCGGTGTTTTTCCTGTATCTATCCTTGATTTCAATATAGGAATATTATCAATTCTTTTCCATTCACCATAATAATTAGTCTCAACGTCTTCTTTTTCAATTTTACAAACTTCAATAAATTCTTCCTTAAAAAAATGTTTTTCTTCACATTCATTTAAAAATCCCTTATTTCTAAGCAGATCTATAATCTCTTTTGGAATGCTTAAGTCAATTTTTCCTTTTGGTTTGCGATCAAGTTTATTGATCTTCTTGTAAATTCCCATCAACAAATCAAGGTTATCTTTAAATTGATTAAAAGAATGAAATTCATCTCTATTTACAATTTCATAATAGGACAATATTTGGTTTTGTTCTTTAAAAACTTCAAACGCATCAAATATATTTTTTTTATCATCTTCTGAAAATTTATCCAATTCTGCTACTTGAAGTTTAAAAAGCCCCCTATTCATTAAACTAGCTACTTTTTTTCCACTACTCATCAACTCTTCATACAATTCTTTCTTTAAACTCAATTCTAGATATTCATTAATGGTTGTCTTTCTTTTTATACTATTAATAATTTCAAATATCAAATTAGAAAGATATAGTGGTTCAACAAGTTTTTCTATTCTTTTTTGTAACTCTGCACGTGCTATATTTTTCAAATGAGTTTCTTCTATTTCTCGAGCAAACTTTGAAGTTCTTTGAACATTGTCTGTAAAAACAAGAAGTTTTCTCCTATTTTCAGGTAAAGCCATAAAAAATTCATCAAATACTATGTGTGAACAATTTTCATCAGAAATCTTAGAAACGGGAACAATTAAAGATTGCCTACACTCTTTAAAATTACAGGAAGGACAATATTTATTATTGGTTTTATGATTTAGTATATCTATTTTTTCTGGATTTTCAATAGCATATACTGCAATGAAATCCGATTCATTACAACTTTCACATTTTATAATATTATCTGAATAAAGTTTTAAACAATGCATGCAAATTTTTAATTTTCTATTGGAATTCTTAAATAGTTTTTTCGACAGAATTATAGCTCCATCCTTTTTTTGCTCCTTTTGATTATTAAAATTATTAAGAAATCCAATAATATCCAAATCTTCAAAAATAATATCTGAATTTTCTTGATTTTTTGGTACTTCAAACTCATAGTTTATATATTCTTCGCCACATTGCCTGCAAGTAACTATCTCAAATATTAATTTGGATTTGCAAACACTACATTGATCCATCTTGGTAAAATAGATTTTATTACAAGAGTGGCATCTATATAAATGTGGAGGTGCACAGAAATATGAATGAGCTCGAATTTCATTTTTATTTAAATTCACCTTATTCTCACCAAGTTTTTTATAAAATTTTGGTTTGAACAATATATCGGTTTCAAAATCTTTACTAAAATTGGAAGTAACAATGCAATCTGATTTAAATTCTACATTGAATAATCTAAGTAAAAATTCCTTAACCTCCTCTGATTTTGGATCACCTAAAGTGGCACTTGTTCCTAAATATTGAATATTTGTAATATTTTGTTGCAAACTCAAATGAAATTGTAATCTTCTTACCAATAAAGAAACATCAATCCCCTGAGCACCTCTGTAATAATGGAGCTCATCCAAAACCACAAATTTGACTTTAGAATTTTTTAAAATAGAAGAATATTTTGGATTAAGTAATATTCTTTCCAACATCACATAATTAGTAATCAAAATATTTGGAGGATTTGTCCATATCTCCTCTTTATTGTTAATCTCAGATTTATTACCCGAAGCATTGCGCTTACCTGTATCTGCATCAAAAATACCATATCTTATATCTGATTTGTATATTTCATTAATATCATCCAATAATTTACCGATTCTTTTTCCTTGATCATTTGCTAACGCTTTTAAAGGGTATATTATTATCGCTTGAACTCCCTCATGTTTTTGTGTAATACAATGATTTAATAGAGGCATAAGAAATGCCTCTGTTTTACCACTTCCCGTTCCAGTAGAAATGATGCAATTATCTCCTTTTAATATTGTCTTCCAAGCAGATAATTGGTGATGATAAGGATTTGATATCTTGCTTTTTAATAATTCTTTAAACAAACTATCAAACAAAAGAGAATTGAATGTTTTTTCGTCTCCAACCAAATACTTTGGAGCAGTTTGTAAAATAATATCTCTCCAAATAAGTTCATTATCTAAAAAAATATGTTTTAACTCATTGTAAAGAATACTATTGCTTCTGCATATAGTGGTTAAAACAAAGGAAAGATATTTTTCTTTAATTTTCTCAAATACATCAATTGGATTCATACCTTCCATACATCCACCCATTCATTTATTATATCAATCAAAGTCCTTTTTGAATAAAAATTATAATTATTTAAAAATTCTAAGTAACGTTTATATTTACCATATTCTAAGTCCAATCTTATCCTGTCTGATCGTTCAACCGCAGCATCCATTTCTTTTCTATTTTGTTTCAAATAAGCTATAAATTTTATATACTCTTCATTTGTTAAACTTTTAAAGATAAAAGGCTTATAATAAATTTTATCATCAATATCTACAAAATAAGCATCTAAATATACTTGACTAAATAATCCACAATGTTGATTAACATCTTTCCCGTATGATTTTTTAACATGATAGAAAACTAAATTACACCTTTTTTGAAATTCTTTTTTTGTGCAAATATATAACTCCAAATCCTTAAGATAATTATAATATAATTGTTGTGCAATAAAATGACCAGCAATATCATTCCCCTCCAATTCTTGAGATAATTTTAACAGAACAAATTCTCTATTGAAAGATTTATTTTTTTTGTAAATTTTATCTTCAAAAAGTCCAATAAAATATTCATTTGTTTTTTGTTTTAGTTTATCCAACAAATCAGGATCATAAACAATAACATCTAGCTCTTTTACATAGGGATTAGTACAATGATATAATATTAATCTAACAATATTATTTTGAATATTTTTTATTTTGAATAGAAGCGTAAAATAAGAAACTTTATCTTCAGAAACACCTTCTTCATTACTTGGAGTGGAAGACATAAATATGGGGGAAGGAAAATAAGCAAAAGTCTCAGCACTTCTTTTAATAAAAGGAACTCGCTCCCATTCATAGAATTTTTTTAATTTATCTTCTATATTTAAACATCCTCGGTAAAGTATTACTTCCGCAAAATCATCTTTTTTTATTCGATAATTACCTTTTATTTTACAAATTTTATCCGATTTATTTTCTTCAATAAATTTTATTAATTCCTGATGATATTTGAGTCTTTTAATATTTCTTTCTGTATTTGAACCCATCCAATTTATCAAAGTTACAAATGTTTCAAGTTCAGGACACAACGCGTGGAACAACCCTTTCGCAACTCTATCCCCTGTAAAAACAGAAACAGATCTATGAGATATATTTGAACTCTGATTATCCAAAGTCAATTCAAATAAAGATTCTCCAATTATACCTTCCTTATCCATACGACAGGATCTATTTTTAGAAAATCCTTCAGCATCATTTTTCTCTCTTTTTAACCATTTTTCAGCATCAATTTCCTGAGGTCTATATAGTCTTGAGATATTATTCAGCTCCATATTATAATTAATTCTATTTTAAAGTTTTTCAACATCAAATTAAGGCTTATTTTATTTATACCACTCCAAATATTCTCCAACAACTGCTCCAAGTTTAGGGGCATCAAAAATCTTCCTGCCAAGAAATTCATTTGCTGTGGAAGTATACATATTTGATACTATTCTATCCAATCCCACACCCAATTGCGGAGGCTCTGACCTGCAGATTTTTCTCCAATCCTCTATCCCATTCTCTTTAGCAACTCTTTTTGCAGTCTCCACATCATCAGCCCAAAAAGTATTCCTGTAATATTCTCTTGCAATTTCCTTGCTCACAGGAATACCCTCATAAGTAAACCTGCATTCATCAAGAGTTCCCAGCACATCAATAAGCATTAACCTGCCATTAGAATCATAAGCAAGTTCTATTTTACCATCTTCATTAACCAAACCCGCTTTACTCGCAATCTTAGTAATCAGATTATTTATCTTTGAAAGAGTTTCTTTAATTTCATCCACTTCAGCATTGTTCAATGAAGCTAATTTTTGGGCTTCCTCCCAGGTTATATACCTATCTGTTTCCTCTAATTTCGTGCTCACATCAAATAAAGGTTGAGATAATTTTTCTCCTTTTTCAGGATAATGGTCCAGCTCTAAATCCTGATAACTAATATCCCTTCTTTCCAATCTCCTGAAAACACTTGAACCTTTCGGCAAATAATTCCGGTAAATTATCTCAAGAGGTATGAGTAAATTATTGGTGGTTTGTCTGTTCGCATAATGATATTCTCCGTCCCTAAACTCAGGAGGAAATACCCTAACCAAATTAACCTCCATCACATTTGTTGGTTCATCAAGTTCGTCTGTATAAACAACTTCCCCATCTTTATTTACAAGACCGCGATAGTGAGTGTTAATTCCCTGTTCTTCTGCCTGTTCAAAACAATAACCTCCAGTCATGCATAAAGAAACCCCTTTGCCTTTAATGGAATCCGGCATTTTACCAAAATCCAAAACAGAATAATCATCAGAGAAAGTAAATCTTCCCAAGCCTAAATTATCTCCCTCTGGTTTTTTCAAAATCTCTAAATCTTTAACACTACCCATTATTAATTAATAATTATTTTTTTAAATAATATCTGGTTAATTGCAAAATTGTAGGATTTATAATCTTGCCTTCTCTTTCCTTATTCTTCTCTTAATTTTTCTCATCCTCGATTTCACAGAGTTCTTTGGCATAATATTCTATATAAATTAAATAAACCCTAAATTCAGGAGATTCTCTAAACAAATAGAATCCAAGTATTTAATAATATGGATCTAAAAAACAAAAAATATAAGAAAAACACTTCAATATGAGACATATATTCCCGAAAGATTTTGAATGGGGCATAGCCGCTTCAGCATATCAAATAGAAGGGGCTTGGAAAGAAGACGGTAAAGGAATCTCTGTTTGGGAAAAATTAACCCATCAAAAGGTGAAATTCATGATAAAAAAAGAATTGAGTTTCTACAGAATCATCTCAAGAAAGTCCATAAAGCAATAAAAACAGGAATAAATTTGAAAGGTTATAGTGCATGGTCTCTTACGGACAATTTTGAATGGACCTTCGGATATTCACAGAGATATGGTCTAATCTATATTGATTTTCAGACACTTAAAAGAAGTTGGAAAGACAGTGCACACTTCTATAAAAAAGTTATTAAGGAAAACAGCATATAATATTTTATTAATTTACTAACTTTCATATTATGGATTTTAGGGAAATTGAAGAAAAATGGAAAAAACGATGGGAAGAAGAAAAGATATTTGAATCAAACCCTGATAACAGAGAGAAATTCTTTGTAAATACTGCTTATCCTTATGTAAATGGTTACGGGCATCTTGGGCACTTATTCACATTTCTGAGAACAGAAATTCTGGCAAGATTCAAAAGAATGCAGGGATTTAATGTTCTTTTTCCACAGGGATTTCACGCAACCGGACAGCCGATTGTTGCCGCAGCAAAAAGAATAAACGAAAAAGAAGAAAAACAGACCAAAATTCTTAGAGACATGGGAATCCCTGAAGAAGATTTGGAAAAGTTTTCAGATATAAATCACTGGATAAAATATTTTCCTGAAAAATGGAAGGAAAATTTAAAGGATCTGGGTTTTTCAATTGACTGGAGACGGAGTTTTATAACAACAGAAATAAATAAACCCTATGACAGTTTTGTAAAATGGCAGTTCCTGAAATTAAAAGGAAAAAACCTTGTAAATAAAGGAAATCACGCTGTTGTTTTCTGCGAGAAATGCGGGTTTCCTATCGGAGACCATGACAGGGCAGAAGGAGAAGGCGTTGTCCCCGAAGAAGTTATCTTGCTGAAATTTGAACTTGAAGGGTTTAAACTGCCAGTAATGACATATAGACCCGAGACAATCTATGGAGTAACCAATCTCTGGATAAATCCTGAAGAAACCTATGTTCAGGTAGAAGTTTCAGGAGAAAAATGGATAATTTCCAAGAATATGGTTGAAAATCTGAAAAAACAGGATTTTGAGGTAAATGAGATCAAAGAGATAAAAGGTTCTGATTTTATAAAAAAGAAAGTTCTGAACCCTGTGACAAACAAAGAAGCAATAACCCTCCCCGCAAGTTTTGTTGATATAAAAATAGGGTCAGGAATTGTAATGTGCGTTCCGGCTCATGCTCCGTTTGATTATGCCGGAGTCAAAGAACTTCGGGAAAACAAAGAGCTTAGAGAAAAATATGAATTAACTGAAGAAGACCTGAAATTTGATTTTATATCCTTAATTAAATTGGAAGAATTCGGGGAGTTCCCCGCTGTGGAACTTGTTGAAAAAATGAATATAAAATCCCAGAAAGAAAAAGACAAACTTGAAATTGCAACAAAAGAAATATACAAAAAAGAATTCCACTCAGGAATTCTAAAAATAAAAGGACTTGAAGGGAAGAAGGTTTCTGAGGTAAAAGACGAACTCACTGAGAAATTTATAAGAGATGAAATTGGGGTAAAATATTTTATACTTCCTGAGAAAGTAATTTGCAGATGCCTTAACCCGGGCACAATAAAAATTGTGAAAGACCAGTGGTTTATTAATTATAGCAATAAAGATTTGAAGAAAAAAACCCACGAACTTGTTGACCGGATGAGATATTATCCTCCTGAAATAAAAGAGAATTTTCATTACACAATTGACTGGCTTAATGACTGGGCATGCACAAGAGATAAAAAAACCTCAATTGGAACAACACTTCCTTTTGATGAGACCCAAGTGATTGAGAGTTTGTCTGACAGCACTTTGTATATGGCTTATTACACAATTTCAAATTATCTTCAAGAAGGGAAACTGAAAAATGACAAAGTTCTGAATGAAGAATTCTTTGATTATATTTTCCTTGGAAAAGGAGAAGACCTTAACAAAATATCTGAAGCAAATAATATTGAAGTTAAATCTCTTAAAAAAATGAAGGAAGAATTTTTTTATTGGTACAAAAACGGTTTTCAGGTAAGAAATTCAGGAAAAGATTTAATTCAAAATCACCTCACCTTCTGCATGTTCAACCACACTGCAATTTTCCCTGAAGAAAACCTCCCAACCGGAATCAGCGTGAACGGTCATGTCATGCTGGATGGGGAAAAGATGAGCAAAAGCAAAGGAAATGTTGTGTTTATGAAAGATGCAATTAAGGATTATTCAATTGACTCCCTTCGGTTTATAGTTGCTTATGCCGGAACAACTGGCATGGATGATGTAAATATTGAACTAAAAGAAATCAAATCAATTGGAACAAAACTAAAAAGATTTTATGAATTTGCAACTTCCGACCATGAAACTTATGAAGAATACAAAAACATAGACAAATGGTTTGAATCGGTAATAAACCGCACAATGAAAAAAGTTTATGGAAACTATGACAACCTTGAAACAAAACTAGTTTTGCAAATTGGATTTTTTGAATTGCAGAATCATTTTAAATGGTATAAAAGAAGAACCACTAATTACAACAAAGAACTCCTGTTAAAATTCATTGAACTGCAGACAAAGATTCTTGCACCAATCACCCCATTCCTCTGCGAGGAAATCTGGGAAAAAACAGGAAATTCTAAATTTATAAGTTTGGATAAATTGCCGGAAGTTGATGAAGAAAAAATAGATAAGGCTGCGGAGAAAAATGAAGAAATAATATCAAATCTTCTTGAAGATATAAAAACCGTGATTGGACTTGCAAAAGTCGGGCAACCAAAAAAGATTAAAATTGTTGTTCCTGAAGAATGGAAATATAAATTATTCTCTGAACTGGATAAAAAACTTGAAGAAACCCGTGACTTCAGTGAATTAATAAAAGAAGGTATGAAATTTGAAGAAGCCAGAAAAAAATCAAAGGAAATCCAAAGATTAATTAAAAGAGTTTTAAGTAGTGGAACCGGAACATTTAATCCTGAAGAAAATAAACTGCTTGAAGAAAACAAAGAATTTTTGGAGAAAGAATTTGAGTGCGAAATTGAGATTACAAAAGAAACTATCAAAGAATCCTGGCCCGGGAAATTTGGAATTTTGGTTGAATAATCAAAAAAAACAAATAGAATATTATCTTAATAATTCTGAATATCCATTCATTCCAGCATTAGCTTCCAGTGTTTCAGTAATATTTTCCGAGTACAATCCAAGTTCTCTTGCAATTTCTTCACCATAACTTTTATCAGAAGACCCTTCTTCAAGTTTATACAAATATTTTAATCCACCCTATTCTTCAATATAACCAATAGATAAATTCTTCGCTGCGGAATATTTACCATTATCAACTTCTTTGGACAAAGGGTGCATATATGTTGTAAAATAAGTCAGACAACCCAATTTATGAAAACCATCCAATAAAGTTAATGATTCTTTTTGTCCCTCTTCATAACTGGTCCCTCCGCAAGGTTCGTCTAGAATCACCAGATTGTAAGGAGTTGCTTTTTCAAATAATATTTGTTTCATTCGCTTCAATTCATTTCTATCTCCTTTTGTCAAATCATCAGGGGCAACAAAATTAGTGTAAATACTATCAACTAAACTAATTTCTGCGGATTCAGCGGGCACATAAAATCCTTTTTGCGCCAGTAACTGAGTTAAACCAACAGTTTTAACATAAGTAGTTTTTCCCCATTGTTTGGTCCTGTTATTAAAAACATATTTTCTTCCGGAGAATATTGAAGGTTATTAGGAATAATTTCATGACCCTTATTTCTTTCTTCTGATAATAATGGATTTCTCGCATTTTTTACATTGAGTGTTCTATTTTCTTTTGGTAATATTGATTACAAATAGTTTAACTAAAAAATCTGTTATTTTTAATTTCTTGGAATCAAAATGGTTAGGGTTTTATTGTGGGATAAATTATCAAATATTTTGTCTGTGGATAAAATAAGATTAATTTTTGATGTTTTAATGTCAGCTTCTTATTTAAGGGGTTTAAATAGAAATAAAGATGAATTAAATAAACTGAATTTTTATAGGAGAGAGGCTAAAAAATTGTTAAAAATTAGATTTGGAGGGGAGGATAAGATGTCTGGATAATCAGATTTGTCCTGATATTGTATGTTAATTAGGTGATGATGTTGAAAAAGCCACTTCTATTTATAAATGTATCGGAAATGTCAGAGACAGTGTGGAAAGAAATATTACTGAGGGATATAGAAAAGATGAATTAAATGATAAATTGGATACTATTTATTTCAAATGGATTGGTAAATTAACAGTATTGGAGATGGAATTGATGATAAAATATTAAGGTTTATTGAGCTGGATGTTCATAATGAGAAACTGGAGAGGAATCTTATGGACACCTCAGGGAGAATCCAATATTTAGAGATAAATTATGGAAATTCTTTTGGAGCTAATATTAGAGGGAGCGGTGAGGAAGATTCATTATTTTTATCCACCCCAATACCTTTACAAATAAGAGGTAATTATAATTCCAGGAAAAAAGACTCTGATTTCCAGGAATATTCGGGTGGAGATAAAAGGAATTATTTGGAATATTCTCCTTCTTCAAGACAAATCGCAAGAGGAGTTGAATTTCTTGAAAGATATGGTCATTTAAATCCAGAAGCTTCATTAAAACGATTAAAAAAACTTGAAAATGGGTTGTATCAGGAATCAGATAAATGGATTAGAGAGGAATTAACAGATAGTATAAACCTGCTTAGAGCTTGTTTTTCCAGTGATATTAATTGTTAATTTACACAAATTCCATTTTCTTTACTCTGAACCCTTTTCCGATAATATTCTGTTTTCCGCATTCAGAACAAGTATATCTCAAATCAAGTTTTGTGCTTGGTTTGCCCCTTCCCTTTGGCTTTTTAGCTGGGAAAGAACCATATCCTGCGACTTTTCTTAGATGTCTTCTTTGCCCCACAGCCACGCATCTTCTTGGTTTATTCTTAACTTTCTTTATTTTCTGGGCTGTGTATTTTTTGCAGTATTTGCAGTATTTATTTCGTTCTTTTGGAATTTTCATAATTTATTATATAAAAATTAAATACTTGCAATTCAGTTCATTATTCCTATATTTGTTGGTCTGAGTTGGGATAGGGGCAATAATTGCCAAAAGTTTCTAGATTTGATTAATATTTAGAAAATCAATGTAAATAATGAAGAAACTGATAGGATTATTATTAGGTATCCCCCTGTTTTTTGGGGTAATATTCTTCTTCGGGGGAACTGAAATCCTGACTGTTCTGTTGGGCGTGAATCCTTATTATTTTGGGTGCGCTGTGTTAGTGCAGATTATTATAGTTTTATTATATGCTTTAAGATTAAAACTTATTGTTTCTGAACAGGGTTATAAAATTGGTTTTGGGAGAATATTAAAAATATTATCCGCAGGGATGGCTATTAACCAGTTGACTCCTATTGTTAAGGCTGCAGGAGAACCTGTGAAAATGCATTATCTTTCAAAATCAGGGATGCCGGTGACAAAAGCGGGAGCCGCCACTGTAGTGGAAATATCTTCGGAATTAATTTCTTTTTATGTCTTCCTTTTTTTCTCAGTTTTATTCCTGTCTTTTGAAAAGTATCTTTCACAGGATTTTTTATATGCTGGGGGAATGGTATTTATATTATTTGCTGCGGGGATGGTTATTTCATTTAAGTTCCTATTGAATGAGGATAAACTTGAAAGAGTTTTTGGGAAACTTCTTATTAAATATTTCAAGAAAGATGCAAAATTATCCACAAAAATTTTTACTTCAAGTCTAAAGCATTTATTTACTTGCAGGAAACTTGGCTTTAAAATATTCTCTATTTCTTTCTTCTGCAGATTTCTTGATATCGTTCGGGTATACCTTCTTTTTGAAGCCCTTCATTTTTCTTCTCCATTAACATTTGCTCTTGTGCTCTGGGTTGTTGGATTTATGTTTTCAATGATTCCGTGGCTTCCGGGGGGTCTCGGATTGGTTGAAGGGGGCACAATACCAGTTCTTATGCTTTTGGGCATCTCAGCATCTATTTCTTCTTCTTCAATTTTACTTGAGCGTTTACTTACTTTCTGGTTTATAATCCTGATAGGTGTTGTTTCTTTTCATATGCTTAATAAAAGATTCAAGGAGAATTATGAGGTTAACTAAAAATTTACTGGGGGGTTTATTTATTTTAATTATAGTTTCAATAATCTATTTTTTCAGACCGTGGCTGCATTCTATGGTGATTTATTTTGTTAAAAATCCCATAATTATTGAGATTGTTTTGATATGGGTTATTGTTAACTGGTTTTTATTAAAGAAAGGAGGAAAATATTCACAAAGAAAAAAACCTCGGGTTGAGGTGATAGGTGATGTTGAGATGAATATGTTTAGACCTTCTTACCTGAATTTCTCAATGATGTTATTTTTCCTTTTGTTTATGGTTGCTTCTGTGTTTTCTGGGGTAATAGTGCCTCTCGAATTATCACACACTTTGGATTATAAAGAAATATCAGCTTTACCGGATTCCAGTTCTAATGTGAGATTGATGCCTGCGAATATTGCTTACAGGTATGC
>Ga0164318_10000730_pt1 | contig 26754 bp, 31 predicted proteins | sample GuaBasSedimGuay9_FD_113734 | JGI IMG/M metagenome (GOLD analysis project Ga0164318, IMG submission 113734) | Subseafloor sediment microbial communities from Guaymas Basin, Gulf of California, Mexico - Guay9, Core 4571-4, 0-3 cm | ecosystem: Environmental > Aquatic > Marine > Hydrothermal vents...
GCCGTTATTAACATATTCTGCCAGTGTTTCTACAATGATTGTTTGCGGAGTAATTGGATACGCTGAAATTACGTCTACGTCAGCCTGTTTTACCGCGAATGCAACTGCACGGTCTCCATTTAATCCTACGAGTTTACCTTTAGACACCATTACTCCTCACCCTCCATAACCATTTCAATTGCATGTACAGGACAAACATTTGCACATATACCACAGCCCTTACAATAATCGTAGTCTATTTTCACCATATCATCGTCGAGCCTGATTATAGCTGGTTCTGGACAATGAACCCAGCATAATAGACACCTTATACATTTATTTTCGTCGAGCACAGGTTTCAGCGCACGCCAACTACCTGTTTTGAACTGGAGCGATGATCCTGGTTCTGAAATTATGTTTCCTATCGGTAAATCCTTCCAAGACTTCCACTTAAAACTCATACCTTCTCACCTCCTCGTAGGCTTTTTTCACAGCTTCAAGATTTCCTTTCACAATTTTTTCTCCCTTTTCCTTAAACCTCTCTTCGACCACCGTTAGAACGTTTTCTATTTTTATCAGGTTGGATGCTTTTACAAATGCTCCAAGCATAGGTGTATTATAGAAGGGTCTTCCAAAAATATCCATAGCAATTGTATAAGCGTCTACGATCCATATTTCACCGTTCTTCTCTTTCACTCGCTTAACAATGTCCTCTTTCGGCTTCTTTGCATTAAGGACAACAAGTCCTCCCTGCTTGAGTCCTTGCATTATGTAATCTACTTCACTCTGTAATGTAGGATCTATTACTATTACCGCATCAGGCTCGTAGATCCCATAGTGTTGTTCTATAGGCTCATCGCTTATTCTTGTATAAGCACGAACAGGTGCTCCACGTCTCTCTGGGCCGAATTCTGGTGCATGATACACGTATTTTCCTTCTTTCAGTGCAGCCAAGGCAAGCAGTTCGCTAGAAGTTACTACTCCTTGTCCTCCCCGGCCGTGCCAGCGAACTTCATATAGCAAACTTGACACCCTATCTCAGTCTTGTTCGATATTATCAATGAACATAAATATACAAGTCTTTAGTTGATAACATGCGTCTAAAATATTGAAAATTATTAATTAATATAAAACACAATATTTTTATCGAATATTTGTTGAAATATCAGAATTTTATAAACGAGTTATTTATCATAAACCGAAGAGTCTATTTAATGGGTGATACGTATGAGCGAATTCGAATTTGATGAGTGGTTCAAAAGAACCAGAAAATTGCTTGAAGAATTTGATAAACTATTTGAAGAACTGATGCGAGAACCGTTTATAGCAGAAGAGAAAGGAACTAGAAAGATCTATGGACCATACTATTATGGATTCTCCGTAACAATAGGTCCTGACGGAATACCACGAGTAAAAGAATGGGGCAATATAAGACCTGGACCAATAAGGCCAGTAATAAAAGATGCTATAGAACCGTTTACTGACGTGTTTGACGAAGGTGACTATTACCGCGTCATAATTGATATTCCTGGCGTTGAAAAAGAAAACATAAACCTTGAAGCGACAGAGGATAAGTTAATTGTATCAACTAAGGGAGAAAGAAAGTATTATAAAGAGATATACTTTAAGGAAAAAGTGGATCCAAAAACTGCCAAGGCACAGTATAAAAATGGAGTATTAACCATAACGATTGAGAAAAAAGAAAAGTCCAAGAAAGAAAAAGGTATGAAAATAAACATTGAATAAAATAATAACAAAACCAATGATATTTTCAGTAAATCCTCACAATAATCACCTAAATTTTTATTTCACAAAAGCTATAGTAGTATTTCTTCACCTAGTCTGGGAATATAGGCTTTTTTGCCCATTTCTTCTGCAACTTTAGCTAGTTTAAGTTCAGGCTCCTCTCTACCATGGATTATTAAGAGATTTACATCCTTCTTTGTAGACCTGACAGTTTCTATAAGCTGGCTTCTTCCTGAATGCGCTGAGAAATCAAACCACTCTACCCTAGCTTTAACCTTTCCTTTCTTTGTAGGTGATGAAAATATACCTGTTTCTATAACCTGTCTTCCAGGAGATTCTGGTATCAGATAACTCACAAAGAATACTGCGTTTTCAGGTCGCTCCATTAATTTTTCCATATAAAAAACCGAAGGACCCCCCTTCAACATACCTGCAGGAGAAACTATAACAGCTGGTTCTTCTATGATTCTTTTTCTCATATTCCATCCTTTAACTTTTCTTGCCATACCCAGGGCCTTCTCAAACATTCTCGGATTTCGAAGAAGATGACTGTTCTCTGCAATTATTTCTCCTGCAAGCTTTGCCATACCGTCTATATATACGGGGTAGTCAAAATCGTATTTTGCTAGAACACACAAAATCTCTTGGGATCTTCCTACAGCGAATGACGGAATAAGTACTGTTCCTTTATACTCAAGTACTTCGTAGAGGCTTTCGATAAACTTTTTCTCATTATCTTCTCTAGGAGGATGATCATATTCTGCATATGTTGATTCCATGATAACTACGTCCGCACTTTTTACTGGACCAATATCTGCACCGTTAAGTAAGCATGAAGACTCAAGATTAAAATCTCCAGTATATACAATTCTTGAAGTAGAGCTTTCAATTTCGATTATTGCGCTTCCTGGTATATGTCCCGCATCGTAGAACCTTATAGTAACATCTCCAACTTCAAAGGTTTTATCATAGTCAATATAAACCATATTTTCTTTCATCATCTCCAGTTCCGTACTCTCGTATGGAACATAATATTTAGACAGCTTTAAAAAATCGTTAATTAAAAGCTCACTTAATGTTGCAGTAAGCGCAGTAGTCAAGAGAGGTGGATTTGCTGAAATGTACAAAAGTGGAATAGCACCACTATGATCTAAATGTGCATGAGAAACAGCAACAGCATCTAAAATTCTCGGCTTAACATGTAGAGGAAAACCCGGTTCTTCACCAGCTAGGCTCACACCATAGTCTAGCAAAATATTTTTGTCATCGACTGTTACCAGTATCCCCGCTCTTCCAACCTCCATCGCTGCACCTAGTAGCTTTATTTTTATTCCATACGTCATCTACTATGCCCCTTTCTTCTTCTAGCTAGTCACGTTAAGTATTTCATAGCATGTTTCATTCTCTTTCGGAGATATAATGAGCGAATATGATAAACTTATCGGACAACTTGGAAAGATGTTCAATATATCTTTCAGTCTCAAAGACTGGTTTGGAACTAAAATTATTGGATTTGAAAGAGGCGAAGATCCCCAAAAGACCATAGTTATAAGTGGAAGTGCACATGGAGATTGTGAGAACTCACTTTACGCTACTATAGATGTTTTACTAAAAACAGAGGTTGCTAATAGAATTGTAGCCATTCTATCTCGTGATCCAACAGGATTTTATAAATTAACAGAGTTATCAGAAAAAATATTTAGAAAAAAATTATCTAGCGTTAATGAGATGATAGATTACATTTCTAGAATGAAACTAACACTTATCGAAAAAGACGGTTATCGGATCTTATCTTACGGCAATATGGCTTTAGTTTTTGTGCCAGAGGAAATAAAAAGCTATAGACAGCTAGAAACTAGCTTTAATCCTAGAAAATTTGATGAACTCGAGGGGTTTTATCTTGTTATACCTGAAATCTGGAAGAGTAGTGATCCTCGATCAAGAACATATAGGATATCCGATGATCGACTTTTTGATCTTGATTATCTCTATGAAGCACCAGATTATATGACCAAATTAGTCGACAAAATCCTGGAATACGAACCTATACTTTTTATAGACTTTGACTGCTGGGAGAATAATTCCTTCTGCATAGTAACAGATGACTGGAGTCTGCAACAACTTGATTTTTACATCGATTTAGTGTTGGACCAAATTCAAAATAAAGGGATAATCTTTCTTACAAACTCTGATCTTAAAGGATTTTCTAAGATGAGAGAGGGAATTTATAGTATTAAGAAAAAAGTTTTTGCTAAAGAAATATCGAAAAGCGGAATACCTTTTGTGAAGTTTATCGCTCCTAAAGGAGATATACAATTACTCGCTACATCTACACTTTCGCTAATTAATGGCCTGGCTTTTGTCCCACTCTAACTAGCTTAAAAGACTCTATAATGCCATCTTTTTTAGGTCATCAAATATATTACAATGATTCAAGATTAGGATACGAATGATGAAACGATGGTAAATGCGATGAGATGAGCTTGCGAGCAGCCACTGATATCATGTGATAGCCATGACCAAGTGGGAACTAAAATGTAAGAAATGTGGAAATATCCGAATCGTAGATCTCGGATTCAATTTATACGAATTTAACCAAATTTACATTTATTGTCCCGTATGTAAAGAAAATACATTTCATAAAGTAATGAAGCCTTTGGAAGAATGATTTTTTGGCGGCCCCGCCGGGACTCGAACCCGGGACCTGCGGCTTTCCACTCACTTTCTGCTTCGCGGCGACTAGAAGGCCGCCGCGCTGTCCACCTGCGCTACGGGGCCTTTGGATTTTTAACGATTTTCAGTGATTTATATTGATTTTTTATTTAAACGGATTGTTTCTAGGTAGATAGTATATCTGCTGGGTTTTATTTTTTGCTCTTCTCATATACGTCTAGGTTATTGTATCACTATATCGTTTTTGCGCAAAAATTTGAATAAAGCCAAGGTCTTATCCTCTATGGTTTTTGTAAATGGTAAGGCTGATAATCACTACTAGTCGGCATTCAACTCCTCCTGTCAGGAGGCTTGCAAAAGAACTAGCTAGAGTTCTTTTTTCTGCAAAGAAGGTTAACCGTGGGGGTATGAGCTATATTGAACTCTTTGAGCTAGCTCGAGGAATGAGAGCTAAACGTGTCGTCATTATTGGTAAGGGTATAGGTGGGAATCCTGGTAGGATATTATTTATGGACTGCACCAAAGATAAACTCGAATTTTTTCCGTTTATTATTCATTTAAGGGGAGTCATTTTCAGTGAAGTAAAAAGTTTTCGTAATCCAAACAATATTGTTCCCGTTATGTGTTATCTTAAGGAAGACGAAGTATGTGAAGAGATTGCATTTGCTCTAGATATTCCTTATTTAGGCGTTTTTGAAAAAGAAGTTTTTTCTTCTTTTGATAGAGTTATGCTTGTGGAACCAGTTAAGAAGAAAAATCTTGGATATGTGGTTAAATTTATTGAAAAGAAAGGTGAAGTTGGTCCTAAACTTTTAATACTTCGAGTCATTTTCCGCAAAATAGAGGTGTAAATATACTAATGTCCAGGCTCAAGGGTGAAATAGAGATAAAGTTTGATGATAAGTTAGAATTAGAACTATTTTTAGACTCATTGAAACCTGAAATAAACACATGTCCTAGTTATAGATCAAGAATAGATATAAAAGCTAACAAAAGCGCATTGTCACTATATATTATTATTGAAAGTGACGATATTCCTAGTTTCAGAGCTTCAATGAATAGTTTTTTACGAATATTAGGCCCACTTTATATACTTTCCAAAGAGAAAATGAATTTTTCGACAAATGGCTAATATAGCCTATTTTTCAGGTAATACTTATATATGCAAGGTTATTTCTAAATTTTAGAGCACTTATGGCGAGCACTCTTTCCAATAATCTACGCGAAAAACCTAGTACATGTTATGATTGTCCTTACTATTTAAAATCGAGAAGTTACTGCCTCAAACTCAAACAAATTGTTCCCGACCCTTCAAATCCTATATGCACCGAAGTTCAACAAGAGTCGATAGTTTCTTCACAACAGAATGTATCTGCCAATCCTACTACCCCAACACAACTAAATCCTACCTATCAAGAACCTCTTTCAAATATGCCTCAAAATGTTTCTGCAAATCTTCCGCAACAAGCTTATGCTTCCAGCGAAGTTAGCTATAGTATGACCCAGGGCGTTCAGCCAATGATCAACCAGAGTAATGTTATTCAAACAACAGAGAGAACTTTGCTTAGAGTATATGCTCCGACGGGAATACCACTACTAGATCAGATATTAGGGGGAGGATTTCTAAGAGGAAAAACATATTTGGTTGCAGGCGAAGCTGGTTGTGGTAAAACAATTTTTTCTATACAGTTTCTTTTGCACGGCGCATCTATGGGTGAGCCTGGTGTTTACATAGCTATTGATGAACCTACTAATCAGCTTATTCGTGGTCTCAGAATGTTTGGATGGGATATACGTCCACTGATTGCTAGCAAAAAATTATTGTTTTTAGACATGAGAACTCACTTCAGTAAAATCTACATGAGAGATGAAAGAAGAAAGATAGAGCCAAAATACGTGATAGAATCGATACTTAATGCGGCTAAGAGAATTAGGGCTAAAAGGCTAGTTATAGATCCTATAGCACCCTTAGTATACGGCGGAAAGGAAGAAGATACATTATATGCACGAGAATTTCTAAGAGAAATGGTATTTGCCATAGAAAAGACTGGCGAATTAACAACCATAATGACAAGTGAAATACCAACTGGAAGCACAAAGCTTAGCAGGTTCGGTGTTGAGGAATTTCTTGCATCAGGCATCATCGTCCTAAGTATTGAAGAAATTAACGGAGAAATCGAGAGAATAATGTATATAAGGAAAGCACGATGGGCTCCCGTTAAACCCAGTAAATACATTTTTGAAATACAGAGTGGTAGAGGTATTGTAATTAGAGAGTCTTTAAGTGAATATTTAAAGAGAATAAAAAAACAAAATATTATATAGTAAAATTCTAATGTTTTTAGATCAATACTTTTTATAATTTCCTATAAAGTATCATCTTAAATACATGTTATAAAAAAGCTAATTTTAATAAAGATTAATAATTATGTTTTTCTTTCACTAAATAGAGATGTCAAATATAGAGAAAATTTGGATTAAAGCGCGAGCTGGCGATCCTGTAACGATCAACTGGGGAAAAAAGATAGTAGCTTTTCTTGAGAAAAAAATAACTCAAATCTATGTTGATCCCATCTTAGCATATACGGTAAAAAAACCAGTTCTCCCAGAAAATTCTCTGGATACCATCGACTTAGCTATAATAATTGGTGGCGACGGAACGCTTCTAAGAACAATACAAAGAAGCAGAGCACGTCTTCCACCTATACTTGGATTTACTGCTGAGAGTCTTGGATTCTTTTTCGACCATAGAGTTGAAGATTACAAAAAGATTCTGACAAACATTCTTGAAGGAAACTATAAACTATGTAATATAGCTCTAGGAGAGTTTCGTTTACATAAAGAAGAGGGGATTTTTTTAAACGAAGTTAGTATCTGGGCAATTCCTGGAAAAATTATTGAATTCGACCTACTCGTCGATGGCATTCACTTCTACCACGGCAGAAGTGACGGAATAATCTTGTCAACAGCAGCTGGGAGTACCGGACATGCTCTTTCCTACGGAAGCCCTATAATTTTAAACTGGGAAAAACCTTTAATTGAAATATATCCTGTGGGTGCTCTTTCACCCATGATTAGACCTCTTATCACCTTTAACAACAAAATTCAAGTAAAGCTAGAAAGATGGCCTTCACACTTAGTTGTAGATGGTCAACGGAGCTATAATTTAGAGGTTGGCTGTAGTATCGAAATATCACCTTCTGAAAGAAAACTAAAGATCGTTTATGTGAAAAACAAGTGCCTTCCCTCAACAGAAAAACTCAGATTAAGACTAAGTGACAAAGGATTTTCTTTTATCCCCTAAAAGATCTAATGCTTTTCTCAAAGATAATTGATAGTTATCTTTGAGAGTGAATCTATCATTACTAGTAACTATAAGACCCTTTTTAAGCAATTCTTCAAAAGTTTCTCTCGGATCCGTGTCCAAAAATGCCGAGATAACTGCCAATAGACGTTTGAGCGATGTTGTAGCGTTAAGAAAAACCACCTCATTATACTTTTCAGAGAGCCTTTCAGCCTCTTTCCGAATAAATTCTATATCACATGATGTCTCGATCTGATCACCCATTAATTCTATATCACAATTCTTTATCCTTAGCAAGTCTATCAGCGAAGATACTGGAATTGAAATTTTTAGCGAGGCTAGCTTCAGTATTGTAGATATCTTATATCTTCTCTTCCTATACGTGACCAGGGAAGATTTAGATTGTGCATATAGAATTTTTATTTCACGTAAAATTTTTTCCCGTTCATCACCTCTTGCTTTGATGTAAATCTTTACTTTATTTCCCTTCAACTCTCCAACGATCTTCTTTAAACCAACAACTCTTCCAATACTGTCTAAAAAAGCTACAGCCTCTTGCGAAGAATTGAAAACAAATGTTACAGCGTGTTGTTCTCTCATCAAAAATTCACCTAAGGTAGTGTAAGCTTACTTTCTTCTTTACCTTCGTTTTACATGCAGGACAAACCAGGGTATAACCCCTCTTCTTCAGGATAGTCATACATCTGGGACATCTTGCTAAAATTACACCGTATTCCCTCCCAATAGTGGACAAAACATAGGGTGGTCCCCCGTCTTCTGCAACATGCGCTTTTATAATGTCACCATACGAATAGACATTATATATCGACTTAACCCGTTCGCTACTCACATTCTGAACATGTAAAATACCTGTCAGAGGCTTTAGGAGCAGCTTATTAGCATTTTCTATATAGAAAATTTTTACAAAAGCTATCATGTCTTTTATTCCATCAATATATCCATAAACAACATCTCCCTTCTTTAACAAGCCCACCCTCTTACTGGGCGAAACAACAATTATGTGCAATTTTTTGTTTTTAGCAGTCTTTCCGACAACTTTAGATCTTAAAGTTCCATCGTCGTTTCTTACATATACATTTTCACCTGGAAGAAATTCCTCTATAATTCCCAGGATTTCTCCAGGTATTACATATTCTTCATCCACAACCATAACACATTACCTACACTCAAATCTTAGAACCACTATTTCAACACAATGTTTCCTCTTCACGTGGAAATTATAAATGGGCGGAATACAAAGCTCATCGACAAAAATTGTTTCTACCTTACAACCGATTTTCTCAGCAAATTTCTCTAAATATTCCTTCGTTGACTCCTTATGTATACTATAGATGACGTTTGCTAATCTTTTCGCTCTTATCAAAAACTCCACATCCATACCTCTATGGTGAACACCAAATGGGGGGTTCTGCAACACGGCATCAAATAAGATTCCTTCACGTAATGGAAGATTAAACACATCAGCTGCGACTAGGTTCACTATATTATCGATTTTCAAATTTTTAGCCGATCGCCATGCAACACTTAGAGCGTCAGCATCTATATCTATCAATAAAACCGACCCAGCGCTCATAAGAGCTGCTCCTAGACCGATTCTGCCTGTTCCTGCGCCAAGATCTAATATTTCTCTCTCTACAATATCATCATACGTTAAACTAGCTATCCATAATAAGCGTGAAACAATAGTTACAGGCGTAGTATATTGTTCTAACTCAATTTTGGGAAGAGGATGTGGAGGAATTTTTTCAAGAATAATTTCTAAGTCTTTTTTCCTCATTATTAGCTTCCAACCTTGTATCGCAGTATCGCCGCCAAACCTCCAAAGGTCTTTAACAATTCCTTGCCTTCACTTGTCTCTGTCGAAACCAATACAACTTCAGTTCCACTCTGGTCTGCTAATTCTGCCAATTCTTCGGCAATCATTTTCTGTTCCAAAATCTCTGTGTCACCGCCGCATTTTGGACATTTCAACATATTGATCCTCTCCTCGTCAACTGTTGTCTCGAACTCGTGCCCACAGACAAGACATCTAGCCTTAACTCTATACTTACGCAATCCTTCTGATATGAGAAGAGTTTTTACAGCCCCCATCTCAAGAGCTTTCCTTATTTCAGCCTCACCGTATATAGCTAATCCTGTATCTCTTGCCAGGTGATAGAGAAACTCGTTGACCGCTTTTCTTTCTCTAACATACTGCACGTCCTTCAGTAGATCTCGTGCTCTTTCCGCCAGCTCATAAATTCCTGCTTCGCCACCGTAACCGACATCAAAGACTCCTATCACCTTTTTCTTTAACTCATAGTGTAAATAGTCGCCTTCAACGAACTCCTTTTTTGACGGTCCGGGTCCTCCAATAATAATTCCTCTTAGTTCATCCTTTATAGGCAAAAATATCTTGTTTGCATGTTCACCTACCCTTTTATAGAATTCATGGGTTAGTTGTTCGATTATTCTCTCAAATCGTCTTGCAGATTGCCCCCCAGCACGATGTTTACCTGGAATCCCTGAAGTCATTTCGTCGACAACTTCGAGGTGTTTTCCACGGAGTATCCCTACAGCGGCTTCGCCTCTCTCAACCACAATTAGACCGTAGGCGTCCTTGACTCTTATCATATCCTCGAGAATTTCTGTGTGAAAACGAGAATCACACCTGTAAAGCCATATCTTCAATTTCTGGGGCGGCTCTAGTAGATGAATTTCCATCTCTTCTCTTCCAGGAACATCTCCAGCAATATAACCAGCAAATACGACCAAACCATTAGGAGGGGTTTTTCGGAATAACTTTAGCCTGTTAATTATTGCTGAGATAGCTTCCATTACATGATGCCTAGTTACTCTGTCTTTTATGTTGGATGCTGTTGAATACTCATACCATAGTGTATTCAGGACATCCGCGATTGGTCGTCCAGCTGGTATGTAGAGTGATACTAGCTCTGTTCCGCGACCCTTCTTCTTTTTTAGCTCTTCAATTAATCTTTCGAGTTTTAGCCTTTCAATATCTTTCATCTTTGCCTGCACCATTTATACCTGAGTTATCTAATCTACCTATAGGTGAAAATGCCTTGAAAGTTATAAAGATTGGAGGCCACCTCTTGATGAATGAGGAGGGCTCCTTTCGAATCAACTATATCCATGACCTTTTAAATGTTTTGAAAAGAATTTCACGCGAGACAGGTCATAAAATAGTCGTTGTTGTCGGAGGCGGATACACAGCGCGAAAATACATTGGCGCAGCTAGAAAGTCTAACGTAAACGAATCTATCCTTGATACATTGGGTATAATGGTTTCTCGGCTCAATGCTTCACTCCTCTATTCCATATACTATAACAAGGCTCCAATAATTCCGAAGTCGCTCGAAGAACTGGCTTATCTCCTTTCTACAAATCTAGACGTTATCTTTATGGGCGGCCTCCAACCTGGACAGTCAACGACTACTGTAGCTGCATTGGTTGCAGAATCAACAAACTCGGATTTAATCATAACGACAAACGTTGACGGCATATACACGACCGATCCCAAGAAGGACCCGAAAGCGAAACTGCTTAAACGGGTAAATGTAAGTCTCCTCAAAAAGATTTTCGACAAAGAAGAGCTGGCAGGCGAGTATAGAATGCTAGATCCTTTATCTATTAAGATAATTTCTAGAAGCAAGATTAGCACACATATAATAAATGGAGAGAATCCTCAAAACATACTTGACCTAGTTATTGAAGGAAAGGATATCGGAACATTGATTGTTTTTGAATAAATTATTCCTTTTTCTTCAGCAACGCTATAAAAAAGCCTGGTGTATCATGGATTTTCGGATGAAATCTTATCCCAGGTACGCCAAGAAAAGCGGATTTTCCCAGAGGAAACTGTGTTATATCTATTATTTTAAAACCAAGCTTTTCTACCGCATAGATCATGTTAAGTTCATTTTCTTCGAGAGTTAATGTGCATGTAGTGTAAAGGAGTTTTCCTCCTTTACGCAGGACTTTGTAGGCCTCAGACAGAAACTGTCGTTGATAATTAGACATATTAATGATGTCTCTGCGTGTTCTCTCGTAGTAGAGTTTTGGTCTAACGCCAAGCGCGGTACATGGCGGGTCTAGTATAACGTAATCGACGCTATTTATACCCACTATATCGCTTATATATCTTGAATCATATTTTATCGTTCTTATTGATCGTATTCCTAATCTTTCAGCATTTTTTCTAATTTTCTCAACTTTGTTGTCACTTCTATCTACTGCTATAATCTCACCACGATCCTTCATAAGCTGAGCTGCGTGTGTTGCCTTTCCTCCAGGAGCAGCACACATATCGAGAACTATGGATCCTTCAGTAGGGTTTAACACGTTTAAAGATGCCATTGATGGAAGAGACTGATGGTAAATATAGCCTTTGTAAAACACTTCGTGGTCTCTCAGCGATGGTACTCTATAAACAGACCTGGTGTTTAAGACAGCAAGTCCCTTCCACTTTTCGACTATTTCTTCAAAGCTCATCACTGCTATACCTTCCGCTACAGGGATACCGTTTGGAGAAAAAATTGTTACTTTGTCTCCTCTTTTAATCTTTTCCAGCTTTTTTATTCCAGGAGCATATAGGTTAGCTCCCATGTACACGGACTCTGCTGCATGTTTATCCACTATAATCTTTTTCGGATAAATCCTTACAGAAAATGGACCTTTTACTTTGAGAAAAATCGCTTCTCTTACCACTTTATGCCGATAGATTTCGTAGCCCTCTCCTCTAAGTAAGTCCAGAAGTTCTTCGACAGAAATCTTCAAGGTATTTACGCGGATAAAATATCTTTGCCCAGGATGTCTCAGGGTGATTAAAAGTTCGTAAACGTTTTTGATAGACATAAACAGAGCAAGGTGTTCTAAAAAACCCTTATCGTAGCCAAAATGCCGACTCAGATTCTCGAGCTTTTCACCTAGACCCATCACGAATACCTGATTCTAATGAACAAAATGTTTTATATAGAGGCATATATTTGATGAATGCCCAATAGATGATCGATGAATGGTGAGTGAAGATGTCGGAAAAACCATTTTATGTAAGGTTTGTTGTCCCGCCAGAGCTAGCGGAAAAAGCATATCAGGCAATAAGCATTGCACGTGAAACAGGAAAGATCAAAAAAGGAACAAACGAGACGACAAAAGCCGTGGAAAGAGGACAGGCAGTTCTCGTACTAATAGCAGAAGACGTTGACCCACCAGAGATAGTTGCTCATTTGCCTCTACTATGTGAAGAAAAGAAGATACCGTATGTCTACGTACCATCAAAGGAGAGACTTGGTAAGGCAGCAGGCATCAATGTTGCTGCAGCCTCCGCGGCTATTCTAGAGCCTGGTGATGCAAAAGACCTCGTAGAAGAAATCATCAAGGAAGTAAACGAAATCAAGGTTAAAGCAGGACTTGCATAAACTTTTCCTTAAACAAAAATTTTTTACGTTCATTAATTCTAGGTAGTTGGGGATATAGTAATGGCTGACAAATGGAGTGATGCAACTCCAGCTGAAGTAATACAGATAGTTGGAAGAACAGGAGTTACAGGAGAAGTTACCCAGGTTAGAGTACGTGTCTTAGAGGGCAGAGATAAGGGAAGAATTCTCACTAGGAACGTCAAGGGTCCCGTGAGACTTGGCGATATTATAATGCTCCGTGAAACAGAAAGAGAGGCCAGAAAAATTTCATCTAGATAGGAGTTTAAAGTATTACTTTTTTTATACGTTTGTATAGAGATTTTTAGTTTCAGTATTCTTTAACAGAATCTTTGTAGTATAATGGTTCTGATACTTTATCTGATGGATCAGATATTGGAGGATACTCTACTTTACTCCGATATAGATATTCCAGTCGTCGCTCTCAAGAAGACTTCATATAAGATGGGATTGCTGGAGATAAAACTAAAGCCAGGTACAAAAACTCAGATACCGTTTAGAATTCTTAAAACGTTAAGTGAAAAAGGAGACGTTAAGCCCGATATAGACGAAATAATGAATCTGACCACATTAAACAAAATACAGTGGAAAGAGGAAAAGTCCAGCGAACTCGTAAAGATAGAAGAAGGTTTCTATCTAAAGACTAAGCTTTTCTTTGAAATACTTAAGGAGAGAATCAAGGAAGGTGATGAAAAAGCTGAGATAATTTTTAGGAAGGCTAAGATTTTGATATCCGATATTGTTAGGCGGCGAATATCCAAAATAGTACGTTTAGCCGTGGCAAATCCTAGACCTTCTCGTGAGCTTATGGAAAAAATGACAAGAGAAGAAAAAATATTTTATACAAAAATTTGTGCAGAAATAGACTTTTGGACAAATGGTTTGGTTAATTTTACTTTAGGTGAGAAGCATGAGTGATGGAAATGTTGTGTTAGAGAGCATACCGTTAACGGAGAGAATAGTTGAGTTCCTTAAGGGATTTGAAGAAAATGGCGTTGAAAAGTATAGACAACAGATAAGAAGGATGGCTATTGAAAAGAGCATTTCTCTTGTAATAAATTTTGAAGATATTCTTTTGTTTGACAAAAGCCTGGCTGATATTTTCCTGCAAAGACCCGAAGAGTTTCTCGAAGCAGCCTCTCAGGCTATCTACGAGGTAATGAGGATAGAAAATCCAGACTATGCTCAACAGGTAGAGAATTTTTTTGCACGAATAAAAAAACTGCCAGAAGATTTACACATAAGTATAAGGGATATAAGATCAAAACATATAGGAAAAATAATTTCCGTAGAGGGGATTGTAACAAAAATTTCTCCAGTAAAACAACAGTTAAAAGAGGCGGTTTTTAGGTGCAAAACCTGCGGTTACGAGATAGTTATTCCACAAAGTGATAGAGGTTTTGAGAAACCAACTCATTGTCCAAGATGCGAAGAAGAAGGGAGAAAAAGCAGCGGTTTTCAACTGTTAATTAATAAAAGCAAGTTTATTGATGTCCAAAAATTCATGCTTCAGGAAAAACCTGAGGAACTCCCGCCGGGTCAACTTCCTCGTTCTCTAGAAATTATCGTTTACAATGACTTAGTAGACTCTATTCGTCCGGGCGACCGGGCTGTTGTTACCGGGTTCGTTAGAGTAAGCGAAGATAGAAGATTAACTAAAAATTCTCCGCCAATCTTCCATCCGTTTATAGAGGCTATCCATATAGAAGTTTCAACAAAGGAAAGTTTAGATATAGAAATAACACCTGAAGATGAAAAGAAGATCTTAGAACTGGCCAAAAGACCAGACATCGAAGATCTAATCATTAACACCATAGCGCCATCGATCTATGGATATAGAGAAATCAAGACGGCAATAGCCCTCTTACTCTTTGGCGGAGTACCAAAAATTTATCCAGATGGAGTTAGAGTAAGAGGCGATATCCATATATTGCTTGTTGGCGATCCTGGTACTGCAAAAAGCCAGATTCTTAGATATGTAGCGTCTATAGCACCTAGGGGAATATATACTAGTGGAAAAGGTGCAACAGCAGCTGGACTAACCGCAGCCGTCGTTAGAGAAAAATCAACAGGAGAATTTTACCTTGAAGCTGGAGCACTAGTGTTAGCCGACGGCGGCGTCGCATGTATTGATGAGTTTGACAAGATGGAAAACAGGGACAGAGTGAGTATCCACGAAGCTATGGAACAACAAACGGTTAGTATCGCTAAGGCAGGAATTGTCGCTACATTAAATGCACGCGCATCAATATTGGCTGCCGCGAACCCTGTGTTCGGTAGGTATCTTCACAATCGAACGTTGAGCGAAAACATAGATCTTCCCGTGACCATTCTTTCAAGGTTCGATTTGATATTCATTATACAGGACAGACCCAATAGAGAGTATGACAGGCAGCTCGCAGAATATGTTTTAGATTTTCATAGAGCGGTGTATCCTGAAATACTGGAGAACACTATACCCCCCACGTTGCTCAAAAAATACATCGCATACGCAAGACGTTATGTGCGTCCTCGTTTGACTGAAGAGGCAAAACAAAAAATAGTAGAATACTATGTAGCCATGAGATCGAGGAGCGAGGACCCCGAGTCTCCAATAGCTATTACACCGCGACAACTAGAAGCACTTATACGTTTAGCTGAAGCACACGCAAAACTTAGCTTAAAAGATGTTGTAACCGAAGCTGACGCTCAGGCTGCGATAGATCTAATGGAGTACTTCCTCAAGAACGTAGGCGTAGATGTCCACACAAAAACTATTGACATAGACGTCATAATGACAGGACAGCCTAAGTCACAGAGAGAGAAAATCATATTCATTCTTGACTTGATTAAAGAAATGGTAGAAGAAAATAACGGAGAGCCTGTCAAAATAGAGGAAGTAATAAAGAGAGCAGAAGAAAAAGGAATTAGTGAACACTTCGTAAGAAGAGTACTAGAAAAATTGTCTGAAAGCGGTGAAATTATAGAGCCTAAGCCTGGACATATTATAAGGACTGTCTAGAATGTCGACTGTTGACTTAAACAAAATCTCTATATTAAAAAAATATTTTCCAGATAACATCGTAAACTACATCGAAAAAAGGGGTATAAAAAATCTTTATCCGACACAAGTAAAAGCCATCAATGCTGGCCTGTTAGATAAGAAAAATATCGTGCTCAGTGCTCCAACAGCCTCTGGGAAAACATTTGTAGCTGTTCTATCAATGCTAAAACATCTTCTTGAGGGCGGAAAGATACTTTACCTTACTCCACTTAGGGCTCTTGCATCAGAGAAATATAAGGAGTTTCGCGAGTTTTTCACCGATCTGGGCTATAAGACGATTATAAGTACGGGGGACTATGATTCATCTGATCCTTGGCTAGGTAGATACGATGTAATTGTGACAACGAATGAGAAAGCAGACAGTCTGGTTAGACATAGGTCTCCATGGTTAAGCGATATTACACTCATAGTGATAGATGAGATACATATTCTGGGCACAGAGAGAAGAGGAGCAACACTCGAAGTTCTACTAACCAGGTTGAAACAGGAAAACAAAAACACACAATTCTTGGGTTTAAGCGCGACTATACGAAATTTAGAGGAGGTTGCCGAGTGGCTTTCTGCCATACCTGTGAAAGTTGACTGGAGACCTGTAATGCTCAAGGAAGGCGTGTATTATGATGGTGAGATCTATTTTAATAATGGAGAAACGCTGAAGCTGGGATATTATGATAACCCGTTGTTTGACTTGTCGTATGATACATTGAAATCTGGAGGTCAGATTCTGATCTTTGCCCCCACACGCAGGATATCTGTAAGCAGTGCAAAGAAACTTGCAAACATAGCTAAGAAATTCCTAGACAGACAGACACATGCAATTTTGTCGAGATTCTCTTCTAGGTTGAAAAAATTATCTAGTGACAAGATAACAGTGCAGCTTGCAGAACTTATAGCTCAAGGAGCGGCATTCCACCATGCTGGTTTATCGCCTCAAGCTAGAGAAATAGTCGAGGACCTTTTCCGTAAGAACATGCTAAAAGTGATTGTAGCTACACCGACGTTAGCAGCTGGAGTAAACCTTCCAGCGAGAAGAGTGGTCATCTCGAGCTATAGGAGGTTTAATGTGGAGCTAGGATACTATGAACGAATACCTGTTATGGAGTATAAACAAATGGCTGGAAGAGCTGGACGTCCACAATATGATGAATATGGGGAAGCAGTACTTATTGGAAGAACTCTCGAAGAGGTTGATTTTCTATTTGAGGAATACATCAAATCTGAGCCAGAGAAGATTATATCGCAACTCGGTAGTGAGCCAGTTTTGAGGTCACAGTTGTTATCGATTATAAGTACTGGCAATGTCGATAACATAAATTCTCTTGAACAATTTTTGTCTGAAACATTTTATGCTACTCAATATGGTATTTTTTCGCTTCAATCATTGTCCTCAAGGATACTGTATCGTCTAGCCGAAAAAGGACTAATAGTTATCGAAGATGAAAAAATCGAATCCACTGCTATTGGTAAACGAGTCGCTGAATTATATATTGATCCAGAAACTGCTATCACCGGGGTTGAGTTTTTCCAAAACTTTGAAAAAGCGTCGATGCTAGGCTACATAGTATTGTTAACGTTCACTCCAGACATGCCCATAATATATGTTAGAAAAAATGAGAGAGAAAATCTAGAAAGAAGAATGGAAAATCGTAGAGATGAAATCCCCTTTGATCCACCGTTTGACGAGTTTGAATATGAATATTATCTTTCTCGTCTTAAGACAGCATTTTTAATTGAGGACTGGATTAACGAAATGCCTGAGGATTATATCGTTGAACGATATGATGTGGGTCCTGGAGACATATACTCCATCACCCAGACAGCTGAATGGATAAGTTATTCTTTATCCAAAATAGCGGAGCTTTTAGGTTATCATATCCATTCAAGCAAACTTTTGGTGCTTAGTAAGCGGATTAAACATGGGGTGAAAGAGGAGTTGCTCGAGTTAGTTTCCATTAAAGGTATTGGAAGAGTTAGAGCGCGCAACCTTTACAATTATGGATTTCGTTCTCTATTTGACATAATCAACGCAGATATCGTTAAATTAGCAAGTGTACCGGGCATTGGTCTGACATTGGCTAAAAAACTCAAAAAATCGCTAGAAGCAGAAGAGGAAGGAAGCGTTCTGGAAGATCAAGTGGTAGAAGAAGATATACAAACAACCATTGATCGATATTTTTAGGAGAAAAGTCGTGGTATTTTTAAGCAAAATTCTACATAGCTCTAATGTGATGAACTGGCGTCCTCTGAAATAGATGATGAATGGGAGTACATCTGACGATGTATAACTTGGTAGGGTGGTCAGCAATAAGTCGTTGCTGGTTAAAAAAATATGTAAAAGATTTTTTGCGCGAAAACAGAGTTGTTATTCGAAAAAAGCTCGGACAAAGTTTTCTTGTAGACTGTAGAGTCGCAAGATATGTTGCGGATTTTATCGAAGGAGGCGTCGTCTATGAAATTGGTTGTGGAATAGGTAACCTGACTTTCTTTTTAGCCGAAAAAGCAGAATATGTTTTAGGTGTCGAGCTGGATTATCGTTTGGCGCACTATTTTAGAAAAAAAGTAGGACTCGAAAACGTCGATGTAATTAACAGTGATGCAATATTACTTCGTTTTAACGGACCCTTCGACTACGTGGTTTCTAATGTACCATATTATATTTCCTCAGATATTATTGTAAAGTTATGTAAGGATATAGACTTTAAGATTGGAATCTTAACGTTTCAGAAAGAATTTGCTGAAAGGCTATATGCAATACCAGGCACCTCTAGCTATGGCAGAATCAGTGTTATTGCAAGCTTATGTTTTACAGTAAAGCCATTGATGACAATAGGATCTTCCGCCTTTTTTCCTAGGCCTAAGGTTAACTCCAAGATTCTCTTCATTGAGAAAAAGAATATAGAAAAGGAAATAATCGAAGGTGTAGAGAAATTAACTCAGAAGATATTTTCTTATAGGAAAAGAAAACTTTCTTTTGCACTTGAAAAAGGACTGGGACTAAAAAAAGAAGAAATATGTTTTCTCGGCGATCTTATAAATAGGAGAATATTCACTCTTTCTCCAGAAGAAATTTTATATATATATAAAAGACTACGAGAAAAAGGCTTATTTTAATCCCATCTGTTTTAGCTCTTCAGGTGCAAATGTTTTTCCAAGCTGTGTTCTTGGAATCCATGCGCCGCCCGCAAATGTGTACCCGCACTTTTTACATGTCCAGATACCTATGCTGACTCTCTTTAATGTGCCTCTAGAATGACACCTTGGGCATCTGTGTTTTCCTTTCATTTTCTTTTCTATAAGGGCTACCTTTTTTCTTAGCGTGGAGCCGTAGCGAGCACCGAATCTTCCAGCGCTACCTACGACTTTTGTTCTGCCCACTATATGACACCCTTGGACATGATATATGGACTAGATATATACTTTATTCACTTGTTGGCTTGGGAGGGAGCTTTTCAAAAAGTCCCTCTGCTACTTCTAAAGCTATTTTCTTGGCCTCTAATATTTCCTTTACTTTAAATGATCCTGAACCACCTTTCTGTATGCCGCAGATGTTCCTATCCTCGTTTATAGCGAATGTGAGTCGTGCGTCTGCAACTAGTTCTTCTTCAAACGTTGGGTCAACAATGATGTAGTCGCCTATTTTGGCCAGTGTCACATAGACTACACGTGTTTTTATCGGTAAGGGTTTTTTGTTTTCAGAGAGAGTTATATTTTCATCCACAACTTCTGCGACTGGCATTTTTGTATCAAGTAAAGCAGACATTGCCGCAAGGCCTGAAGCATCGATAAGATTTCCGTCGTGGTCCAGTGGATAAATGTCTATAAATATCGTCCAGACCCGTGAGCCAGGAATTATTGCCAGCTGCGACATGTCGACGGCTTCTGCACTACGTAGTCCCCTGTCAATCACTCTCGCAAGTTCAATATCCTCTTCTCCAGGAGGACCCGGTTCAAAGACTGCCGACGCTACAGGTATAAGCTCGGCATTAACTATCTGCACTCCCATATCGGGAGTATCTGGGAAGGGTGTTCCAATATCGATCTTTACGCCAGCAATTACCTTTGTGTCGCCAAGCCTTACTAACGCAGAGCCTTCGGCTTTGCCAATATAGCCTGTTTTTATTTCCACTTTCCTGTATTCAAGTAATCCTCTGCCATCAGTTCTCTCTCCTTTTTTAAGACCTGCTAGTATAACCTCCTTTTTTAATAAGGATAACACTCCCACAGATTTAGAATCACTCAGTTTGGTTCACCTCCTTAATAACTTCTTCATATTTCTTTTTGAGCGCCTTTTTCTGCTCATTATACAACTTTTTAATAGCCTCGCTTGCCAGCCTAAATGCCTCTTCAATCTCTTCGGGAGTAAAAATCCCGTCAGCCTGAAAGAGTGTGACTTCATTATATTGAGGCATTATAGCTATAGGCATGTCCCCTTCACCATACTGATCTTCAAGACCGTTCAGATCAACTATAAGTTTTCCTTCAGCCTTTCCTACTGCAATGGCGGTCACTAGATCTTTCATCGAGATACCTGCATCAGCTAAAGCCACTGATGCGGCAGTAATGCTTGCTGTTCGAGTTCCTCCATCCGCTTCAAGGACTTCGATAAAAACATCAATCATTGTTCTCGGGTATTCATTCAAAAATATAGCTGGTTCTAATGCCTCTCTGATGACCTTTGACAGCTCTATTTCCCTCCTGGAGGGTTGCGGGCTTTTTCTATCCGATACTGAGAAAGGTGCCATAGAATATTTGCATCTTATAACCGCTTTATCTGGCTCGGCAATATATTTAGGGACTGCTTCGTGGGGTCCATATACTGCTACCAGAATCTTATTGTTGCCGAGTTCGATATATGCTGACCCATCAGCATTTTTTAGAACTCCTGCTTCTATTCTCACGGGACGTATCTCGTTAGGATATCTTCCATCAGTTCTTTTTCCCTCGTCATTGAATAATCTTATACCTTCTTTCTTCAAGATTTCTCACCTAATTCCTTCAGTTTTTCCTCTATAAACGCTTTTACTCTATCTGTTAATCCAGAGGTATGAGCTTCACGCTCTATTTTCTTTATAGCCAATACAGCTATTTCCTCTTTAGCCGGATCTTTTCCTATCACAACCACTCTACCGTTTTTCCCTATAACAATTTCAACGTCTAGCATGTTTTTAAGCATGTTGACCATTGACCCTTTTTTCCCTATGATTCTAGGAACTTTAGATGGAGGAATCTCTACAATTATACCTCGTGACACTTTTCCGAGCCTTGACTCTTTTATGGTTAAGAGTGGATCACGTGTATAGTCGAAGGATATAACCTTAGCTATAATGATATCTCCTACATCCAGAATTTTCGATAATTCTGTTCTCGATATTTGAGTTGGTTTAGAAAAAACTTCAGTAACCTGAAGTACAGCTAAATAAGGCGAGTTAATGTCAACTGTCCAGTTTGTAAGACCTACTTCTATAACCTTACCTATTACTATATCTCCTTCATTAGGAATATATTTCCCCTTTAAGGGAAGCACACGGATGTTCCTTTTTTCTTCATCTATAAAAACAACTCCAAGAACTTTAGAGTATATTTTTTTGTTTTTTCTATAGATTTTACCCTCTACTTCATACCTATTTGTCTCGGCTATCAATTCACCGGGAACAACTATTTGTCTATTCTTCGCATATACAGGCATAGTATATCACACTCACTCGGTTTTTATTATTTTAACATCACCTTCTCCTCTAGTGAGAGAAGCGACTTTTTCTACAAGTATATTTTGCATTCCAGCCGGAATTTCTATCTGCGCTAACCATGTCCCATCATTCATATAAGCTTCTTTTACGATTCTACCCATCTTTGATAGAGCCGAATAAGCCTTACCTACATATATGGGAGGTATTTTTACTGCTATAATAGCCTTGGCAAGTTTCATTGGAAGTTTAAGCCGCAAAGCCTTGATTATATCATTTATTTGAGCTTCCACTGGTTTAAACGGATCTATCCCGACTCGTGCCTGTTCCAAAGCTAATTCTATTCTTTTAGGAGGTATTGGAAGGTTTGTTCTCGGATCTATAGCGTTTTTTGCAAGAAACTCGATTATCTGCCGTCTTTTTCTCTCTATAAGTTCTCGTCTTTGTTCGGCTGTGAGAAGCAATTCTCCACGCTTAAGTATTTGTTCAGCTACCTGGTATGGATCGGATGTGCCAAAAATCTTCTTTAACTCGGTTTCAGATGCTTTGAGACCCTGTCGTACATCATAATATATGAACTCGCCCTCCAAAATATCTCTTATATCAATTTTTTCGCCGTTCTTGAATTTCCAAGCTTTATCTACATGGACTATAATCTCAAATTTTTTACCTGCTCTCTCGAGCCTAGCAACTGTCAGCTTGTGCTTCGACATAAGTTTTCAAAAATAATGAATTTATAACTTAGATATATACTCCTCGACCTCTTCCTTAGATAATACCTTGAATACTTTGTCCTTTACGCTAATTTTCGCCATTTCGATAAACTCTGCCTTAAACTCGTTTTCCATAGCAGCCTTCAGTCCTTTCAATGCAAGAAGTATAGCATCGTCTAAAACTATATCGTCTCTGTACTCTTTCATAAAGACCTCTAAGGCTCTCTGGGCTCCAGATCCCACAGCTCTTGCCTTGCATCTAAGGTATGTTCCTCCAGGATCTGTCTGTATAAGATGCGGACCCTTTCTATCAACTCCAGCAAATAGGAAAGCAACTCCGAAAGGTCTTACGCCGCCATGCTGGGTATAGGCTTGTTTTATATCACATATTTTTTTGACTATAAGTTCTACAGGTATTGGTTCACCGTAAATTAATCTATGGGTCTGTGCATATATTCGTGCTTGATCTATCAATACGCGTGCATCACCAAAAAGACCGGCAAAGGCTAGTCCTATGTGTTCGTCAATTCTCTTAATCTTCTCTGTACCTTCAACTAGTGGGAAAGTGCTTCTTTTTTCTACAGCTAAAACAACTCCATCGACCGCTCTAATGCCTAAAGCTGTCATTCCTCTTTTCACTGCTTCAAAAGCATATTCTACCTGGTAAAGTCTACCTTCAGGGCTAAAGATGGTTATTGCTCTGTCATATCCCATTCCTGGTGCGGCTGGAAACATATTACTTCACCCACTATCTATGTAAGCTTATGGTATATAATATTCTCTTAATCAATTCTGTGTCATGTTAATATTTTTATTTTCAAAATGTAACAGAATGATTTCACATATACTGAAAGATATTTTGAAAAAAATGTTGTTTAATAGTCTTACTTATGAGAAAGCTTTAACAGGTGATCTGGCTCCCTTTTCTCCATTTTCCTTTCTACCACCTATAACTGATGAAAAAGGATTTTACCTAGGAGTAGATGAGATCAAAAGACCAGTATTTTTAGACGTTTCTCGATTACCAAGTCTTCATGGCATAATTTTAGGAACTACTGGTAGCGGCAAAAGCACTCTTGCAAGACATCTTGCATTGGAAGCTAATAAACATGGAATTAAAGTTTGGATAATTGATCCTCATGGTGAGATTGCTTATGAAAAAGTTGTTGTAAAGCTTTTAAAAGGAGTTTTGCTTGATCTATCAGTCGAAGGATTCGATATCTTTAATCCATCCGGATGGGTTCCAGAAGACTATTTTCATACTTTAGCAGAAATAGCGGTTACAAGTTACCAGCTACCAGATTTTCTCGTCTTCGACTTACAAAAGACTCTTCTTGACATCTATACCGATTCTAACCAGCCCAAATTATTAGCTGTGCCACAAATCCGAGGACTTGTAGAGAACATATTATCTTTTCTTGGAAAGAAGAGAATATCGAATCTTATCGACAAAAACGTTTATGTTACATTTAGAGGAAGAAAGGGGAGATTGAGTCTTAATAGGCAAAGACTGGGTCTCTTATCATTATTGGCTCGTTTAGATGGTGAAATGATGAAAAATGCTAATAATACTAAAACTAAACTTATGATCATAGTTGACGAAGCACATGATCTTTTTAAATTAAGAGAAGGAAGTTTTCTTAGTCAATTATACAGAGAATCTAGAAAATTTGGCTACAGTATAGTATCCTTAGTTCAGATACCAGGTTTTTTACCACCTGATATCTATTCCCTAGCAGGTTTTATGATCTTCCTGAGCGGACCAAAGGAATATGTCGAAGAACTAAAGTTGGTCTCATATCTACGTAAGGAAAACCTAGAATGGCTGTTATATTCTGTTAAAGGCAATGCAGTCCTTGTAAAACAAGGTGACCCTCGCCCTCGTAACATTATATTAAGAATCTGCAAACAAGTTATTGACGAAAACAATCATAGTTGAGGATATATAATTTTTATATACCGTGATATATTCTTTTACCTAAAAGAAGAGGTGATATTGTTGTCGACAAGACCTGTTGAGGCTGGTAGCATAAAGACGGGGTCATTCATAGTAATAGACGGCGAACCATGCCGCGTTGTCGAGGTAGAAAAATCTAAACCTGGAAAACACGGCTCAGCAAAAGCACGTATAGTAGGAATAGGAATATTCGATGGAGTAAAAAGAACACTCATAGTCCCAACAAGCTCGAGAGTGGAAGTTCCCATAGTAAGGAAATTCAATGCACAAGTCATCTCAATTATGGGTGATACAATACAGCTAATGAGCCTTGAAGACTATAGCACATTTGAAGTCTCTATGCCTGAAGAAGAAGAAATTAGGAACAGGATTACAGAGGGAGCTGAAGTAGAAGTTTGGGAAATAATGGGTAGGTATAAAATCCAGAGAGTCAGAGGATGAGTTACTAAAATTTTTTATAGCCAAAAACTATTTGCAAGGAAACTCGTTTTCTTCATTGACAGGTCGACCATTTACAGTTGCTGGTGCTAACCAGTTCACAAACTTTTCAAAATCTTCGTCTCCCAGCTCGACAATAACCGTTATAGCTCCCAAAGGACTTTCACCAAATTCAAATGCGCAAAAACTTATCTTTCCGACAAATGCAGCCTGCTTATTTAAATAAAATTTCACAAAGCCATTCTTTCTTCCTTTAAAAATATACGACCTCGCAGAATCCAATATCCTCTGTGTCCTCAACTTATTCCTCAACTTCTCTAAGCAATGAGAACAAATACATTCGCCAATTATTTCTCTAAACTTTCCTTCACCTTCAATCCTAAACTTTATTTCTGGAAAGATGTTTGCTAAAGCCTTTAAAACACGCTTCTCGTCCTCAGTGGGAAAAAGTGGTGCACGTATAATAACCTTCATTTTTGTCGCCCTTTCTCTAATATTTCAATCATCTGTTTTTCTACTATGCTTCTAAATTCATCAAGAGAAATATCCTCGTTTACAAGCATTATATCAGCAAGTGCTATTACTGACCCTATTCCCATTTTGAGCTCTCGTCTATCCCTGGCTTCGAAATCTTCAAAAGTCTTTGGATCATCCTTTCTACCCCTTTTTCTCAGTCTCTCAAATCTAGTCTTCGGAGAGGCATGAACGGCGATCAGAACAAGATTCTTTACATTCTGTTTTAAATAATCATATTCTTCAATATTCCTTAATCCTTCTATTAAGACAATATCATTTTTCAATCTTTTTGCTTTTTCTAGAGAATAAAGAGCAATAACATGTCTACCTATTTTTTTCCGCAAATCTAGGGCAAGTTTGCCAAGATTTGCATCGTTTATTTCTAAGCCTTTGCTTATCGCTATTTCTCGAAGTACATCACCCATGATAATGACAGGAATACCCAAACTTTTGGCCACTTCACTTACAACGCCTTTTCCCGAACCCGGCATTCCAGCAACCAATATGATCTTTTCTACCATCTTTCATCTCTACAAGGAAAATAAAAACATGCTAAAAATATCTTCCATTATCGATCTAGAGAAAAATCTAGAAAAATTTAGTCAAATTCAGATTCTTCTTCTCCTGCTCCTCCTTTTTCTTCTTTCTTCTCTTCGAGCCTTGATGCTGCAATCACGTCGTCGATTCTAAGTATCATTGCAGCAGCTTCTGTTGCTATCTTTACTGCATGGTCCTTTACAATTGCTGGCTCGAAGACTCCTAGTGTCATCATGTCAGTGACTCCTCCATCAGTTACGTCTACACCATATGTCCATTTTGCTGGATCTTCGTGGGCTGCTCTTAGATCTGCCATAATATCTATCGGATCTAGTCCAGCGTTTTCTGCAAGTGTTCTGGGTATACTTTCAACGGCATTTGCAAATGATTCTATGGCCAGCTGTTCTCTTCCGCCAACCTCTGTTGCATATTTTCTTAGCTCTCTTGCTATCTCTATTTCTATTGCTCCTCCTCCAGGAATTATGTATGGATGTCTTAACACATCCGCTACAGCATATAACGCATCTCTAAGGGATCTTTCGGCTTCATCTACTGCTCTCTCAAGTCCACCTCTTACTAGTATGCTCACTGCTTTGGGGTTGGGGCAGCCCTCCACAAACACCATCTTCTCGTCCGCAACCTTGCGCTCCTCCACAAGCTCCGCGCTGCCAAGAACCTCCGGCGAAATATCCTCCACACGCGTCACAA